>ERZ1034925.426-NODE-426-length-19001-cov-24.993877_pt1 | contig 19001 bp, 21 predicted proteins | sample MGYA00520687_ERZ1034925 | MGnify/ENA primary metagenome ERZ1034925 (study PRJEB33766, sample SAMN09781758) | gut metagenome | biome: gut microbiome | host: Homo sapiens | place: Madagascar | study: EMG produced TPA metagenomics assembly of the PRJNA485056 data... | reverse complement strand
TTTAAAATTAAAAAAACTTATAAATCAAAAATAATAAGTATTATAGGATTTGTAAATTATTTTTTAATTTTACTTAAAATACGTTCTTTTACATCATCAACATATCCAATTTTAAACATTAAACTCATGCAAACATAAGATATTGATAAAATAATTGAAACAACACAAATTTTAATTATTTCAAAAATTTGAAGATTAATTTTTCCAACTAATAAAATATCAACAACACGAGCCGATATAAAACTAAAGACTAATGCTATGGCACCAATAAAAATCATCTTAGTTAGATTAATAAACAAATCTTTATAATCCAATTTTATTTTTTTACTCATTAAAATACCCAAACCAACAGCATTATAAAGAGTTACAAGTGATGTTGATAATGTAATACCACCAATTTGCATACCCATTAATGTTATAAAGATATAGTTAAATACTACTTTTAAAACAATAGAAGATGCTGCAACCAAAAATGGAGTTCTTGCATCATCAAATGCATAATATACACGAGTAATTGAATCTCTAAATACGTATGGAAGGATTGAGAACGATAAATATAATAATGCTTCAAAAACCATTACCGAACTATTATAATTAAATTCGCCACGTTCAAAAACTAACCTTACACAATCCATACCAACTGTCATTATTCCAATAATAATTGGTATTGCAACATAAAATAACAAACCTACACCTTTATTAAAATATGAACGAATTCCATTATCATCTTTTTGTGCAACTAACCTAGTAAACAATGGAAACAAAGGAACTAAAAACGCAGTAACTAAAATTCCAACTGGAAACTGAAATATCCTATTTGCATACCCTAATGATGTCCAAGCACCACATTTCAAAGATGATGTAAAAAACATATCAATATATATGTGTAATTGTCCTATAGTTGAACTTAAAATTGCAGGAAAAACTAACTCTATCAAAGTTTTTAATTCTGGATTATTAAAGAAACAAAAATTTGGTTTAAATCTAAAACCAATTTTTTTTATTTGAGGGAATTGTAATAAAAACTGACAAATAGCACCAATAGTTGTTGCCCAAGCCAACACCATACAATTTCTATCTTCTTTAATTAAACCAAACCCACAAACCGCAAGAATAATTACAATACTCATCACAATAGGTGAAAAATTCGGTAACATAAACTTTTTATATGTAATCAATAATCCATAATATATGCCAACAATACCACCCACGATAAAAACTGGAGTCATAATTTGCAAATGTTTTGCGGCAAGTGCAATCATACTAGGAGTACCATTATTTATGATTATTTCCATAACTTGTGGAGCAAAAATAAAAAATAATATACCTAATAACGTAAAAAATAAAACACTTGCGACTAAAAATGTATTATATAATTTATTTACAAAATCTGAGGGCTTTTCATTCAAATCTGGAATCAACTTTGAAAAAACTGCCACAGTAGCACTATGTAAAGGGCCACCAACACCACCTAAAAGAATTATCGCAAATGATGGTATTTGATACGCATAAAAATATGCATCAGACTGCCAAGTTGTACCATAATATTTTGCCGTAATTACATCTCTTAAAAAACCGACAACTTTACTCAGAATAGTTACCAATGCAATTAACCAAGCGGCTTTTAATATACTTGAGCCTTCTTCTTTTTTCCCTTTTACATTCTCTATCTTTTCCATACATATAAGTATATATCAAAATAAAAATGTAAACGAAAAATATATTATTTATTTTAACCTTTTTCAGGTTCTGCTGCTAACTTGGCTCTCTTTTTATTCAAATTAGCATTTCTTAATGCAACTATCCCAGCAGAAGCCAATAAACCTAATGCCGAAAATAATACTATATCACGTTTTCCGGTTTTCAAATCTTTTTTATAGCGTTTCAATAACTCCTCATAACCATCCATCTCACATTGACGACTTAGTTTTAAATGTTCTGCATAATGTTTAGTCATACGTTTAAAATCAGTATTTTTAATAACTGATTGCAAGGTTTCTTGTTTTGCTTTTGTAATATTTATCTGATCACGATTATCCAAAACCCCAACAACAATCGGTGCAACTAATGCACTTGTAAAAAATGCTGCAAATGCAGAGCCACCAACAGGTCCAATATTTGCTGGAACCTTTTTACCATTTTTTTCAAACACTTGATTTTTTTGTGGAATTTCAACTGTTTGAAAATTATTATTTGATAAAGTAACCTTTTTAGAAGCTCCGAAATTTATAGTTGATACGTTCATAAAATACCTTTTTACACATGTGATGTTTGCTTTAACGTATCAAAATATATTTTGTTGCCATTATGTAAAAAAAAATTTACATACACATAAACATTATTTCTTAAATTCTAATTTTTTACTTTGCTCGTTATAAACCCAATTATCTGTTAATTTAAATACTTTAAAAGAAGCACCTTTTCCTTGTTTTTCAAGCCACTTCATATTATCTGTACAATCACTCATTTCTTGACCTTTTCCATTAGTAATTGCAATATGTCCATCTTCACCAGATTTTGAATAAACAATTATCATACCTGCTGGTTATTTTATTAAATTTTGTAAAAATTTTTATTGAATTGAAATCGAAAAAAACTAAAATACTTCATGTATATAAGATGTAATGTAATATTTCCGATTAAATCGAGGAGCTAAAAATGATATCCGGCATAAATAAAGATGCACATAACATTTTTGCAAATACGAGTGATTCACTTAGTAGGATTCGTTCTGGTGGAAATGGTGCGTCTGAATCTCACTTAAGAGATTTAAGTCGAAAAGATACAATGAGTGCCAACAACATTACTAAAGATGAACTATCTTATGAATTTGATGGTGATTTTGCTGACCAAATGGATCAATGGCAAGATGAAGAATTTGAAAGATCATTTGGAACTTTTAAATAACGACATGACTTAATTTTTTAATTTCATTAACAATTTTTCGAACCTCATCAGATATATCTTTATCTGATGATATTTGTTGTTTTACACGTAATGCAAATTCGGCTTTTTTAAATTCATGCAAACATTTATCTTTAAACAATTCTTCTAATGTTTTAACCATTGATATATCAGTTGTTAAATCTTTTTCAGTTATAGAAACAAAATTTTTAAATTCATTATTAACCGTTTTTACTATCAATGATTTAGGTAATAAATCTTCGAATTCACCACTATCTAACAAATAAACCTCATCAATATCACGCAATCTTGTATTTATAGATTCCTCATTTGTTTGAGCATCTTTATCTAACAATACGAAAATTGGTAATTTTAAATCTTTAGATAATTTATAATATAATTTCACTACTTGATTTTTTCCACCTGCTGCAATAACTTTTATCCCATATTTATTAAAATCATAACCGCAAAAATCTGCAAATTTTGGTAATAAAATTTCTTCTGTAATACCTTCTGCTATAACAATGGTTTTAATTGGATATAATAAACTATATTTTTGCCTTGTAATATTCATATCATCATCAAATTTTAAAGATTTTAACCATTTTAAATTTAAAACATCACAATCATCATCAACCAGTGATAATGCTGAATTATAATCAAGTTCATTATCTAAAAGTTTTTGCACATTTTCATCATTTTCAAATGTAGAATTTTCATAAATTCTTAATTTCTGATTTACAGATAAATCCTTATTCACAATATCAAAAGATGCATTAAAAATTTGAACTGCTATATCTTTAATTTTTTGATAGTCCATCTTTTCAATATCAACTTTTTTAATTTTTGGTTCTATTAAATTAGATAAAATAATATCAGTAAAAACTCTTAAATATTTTTCTTCCGTAGGTTTAAAACGAGTTAATCTGTCAATTGATATTATTATTTGTTTTTTTGTTAAATTCTTAAATTTCATCTTAACCTTTGTTAATAAATATACTATAAAATGGCAATTTTTTGAAGTTATAAGTTTTTATAAAAGTATGTTAAGTGTGTATTCTAACAATATTATACCTAATTATAATGTAGCACCTGTAAAAAATAATAAACCAGTTGCTACAAATAATACTGTTTGTAATACACAATATGCAAGTGTTCCAAGTTTCAAAGGAACTGCTCAGCCAAGTATAAATTTCAGAACATCTTTATCTACTAAAGAAGAGAAGCAAGAATACAATTTCTTAACAAAAAAATTAGATAAAGAAGGTCGTAAACAATTAAATGCTATTTTGAAGAATGGTATTTTATTAAACAATGACTCTAATGACAAAACTACTGCTCTTGATAATTTATACAAAATGGCAACAACTCCGAGAGCAACTGGAATGAATGCTGATATTTTGCTAAAACATACTTTAAATGCAATTAGCAATCCTTATACAATTACTCAAAGGTTCGGAGATATTCCACAAGAGAAAAAAACAGAAGTTATTGATAATCTAACCAATAATTCTAAGAATCTTATAGATAGAAAAGTTGCAGATTACGACATCACAGACCTATTCTCAGGCTGTTGTGTTGCAGCAAGTGAAGAATTCAACTTAGCCTCTAAAAAACCTGCAGAATTTACTAGATTTGCAGAAGGTTTAACTTCACCACAAATGGCTGTAAACAAAGAAATTCAATTAGATAGTCTTTCTGACAAAACACTTGATGCGATTTGGTTACTTAATGCCTTTGAAATACCTTATGATGCAAAAGATTTCAAAACTGCAAAAGTTACATTAACACCAGATAAAAATGCTATCATTAGAGAACAAATACAAGAAACACATCAAGATAAACTTGAACGTTCACCAATTGATGTATTGATGCAATCAACATTTATGAATATCGGTTCTCAACAATCATACAATACTCTTAATGATAAAAGAGGTGGAAAATTCTCTAACGAAGATAGAGGTTTGATTGATTTTGAAAAAACATTCTTAGAATCAGTTGTCGAAGATAAAAATATAACATCAGTAACTTATCAAAAAGTTGATGAAAACCAAAGAATTGTTGGTTATGAAACTGATTACAATTCTGTAAAAGAACAATTATTAGAAACTCTTAATAGTGGTCATAACATCATTATTGGATACACTATGACTGATGAAAACAATTATATCAAAGGTGGACACGAAATAACTATCATTGGTGCTAAAACCGATAACAATGGTGAATTATCATTTATCTGTAATGATACAGATGATGATAATCCAAATCCTATTGAATATCCTGCATCATATATAATTCCAAAAATCCACCATGCCGGTATTCCAACAGATATTGCAGAAAAAAATATGCAACAAACTGATAACTGGGTATTAGGCATTAGAGATTTTAACAATCAAAATAAAGTTGCTTAAATTAGCCAATGTCATATTTTAACATTGAAACAACATCTACACCTGAATCATTTTTAATTTTTTCAGCACCTTTTAATGGTGTCAATTCAATAATAAATGATGCTGCAACAACATTACCACCCGCTTTTTTAATCAAACGACAAGCAGCACATGCTGTACCACCAGTAGCAAGTAAATCATCTATTACAACAACATTAGCACCTTTTTCAATTGCATCAGCATGCATTTGAATAGTGTCTTTACCGTACTCTAAATCATAAGATTCACTAATAGTATCAGCAGGCAATTTGTTTGGTTTTCTAATCATAACGAAACCTGCACCCAATCTATCTGCTAATGGAGCACCAAATATAAAACCACGAGATTCAATACCTGCAACGTAATCAACTTTTTTGTCTTTAAATTCGCCATATAAAAAATCAATCATAGCCTTAAAGGCTTTCGGATTTTTCACACCAGTGGTAATATCTAAAAATTGAATACCTTTCTTTGGAAAATCCGGTACTTGTCTTATTGTATCTTTTATTTCTTCTATTAACATTTCTAAACCTCATGTAAATCTTTTTCTTGTGAATTTTCTATATTTTGTTCTTCTTCAACAATCAAACCGTGAGTTGTTTTACCCCAGTTCATATCCTTCTTACAGAATAATATTTTACCACAAATAAATAATACCATTGGGAACCAAATAATTAACATATATAATGCTGTATAACTTGCCTGAACAAATGCTTCCCAACGTTTCATGTTATCATATCGTCTTAAACTATATCTTATTGCAAAGAAAAACCCAAATGCAACGGCAAAAGAAATAATCGCAGACGACATAATTTCATTTGGAATACCAACTCTATACGTAAGTACTTTAAAACTTCTAATAATAATTTCAAATAAAAACCATAATGGCATAATAAACTGAGTAATATAAACAACCATATCAAGTTTCGCCTTCAAAGACATCTTCTTAGACGAAATTGCTTGAAAGAAATATTCCAAATATCGTCTGATAGTTCCTTCTAACCATCTTCGTCTTTGTCTAAATAATGGTATGATATAACATACACCTTCTTCATACACTTTTGCATCAAGACAATAACGGACATCCCATCCTTTTATATGAAGTCTAGTAGACATATCTAAGTCATCAGTAATTGTATAATTATTCCAACCACCTATATCTTCTAAGGCTTTTCTTTTAATCAATTCACCATTACCACGAAGTTCAACAGCACCCTTGATTGCATCTCTACCAACTTGTAAATAAGTATCTAAAGTATATTCATTATTTTGACACTTAGTCAAAATATTTGTATCTGAATTTCTAATAACTTTCCTTGCTTGAACAGCACCAACGTCTTCTGGTTCCAAATTAGGTACCAACTTTGAAAGAAAATCAGGTTCAACAGTTGCATCTGCATCAAATACAAGAATTGCTTCACCCTGTGCTATAACTAATGCATCATTCAAAACTGCTGATTTTCCAGGGAAAGCATCTTTTTTACGTGATAAATATTTTACATTATCAAATTTGTCAGCAAGTGACTTTATAACCTCTAATGTATTATCTTCGCTTCTATCATCGATTAAAATAATTTCAATATTTTTATATGTTAAATTTCTTATATTTTCGACAGTATGAGCAATAACTGATTCTTCATTATGAGCAGGAATCATTATAGATACAAATGGTTTATAATTTTCATTTATAACAATTGGCTGTTTCTTTAACTTACGTTTTTTATGAGTTAATGCCAATGACGTATATACACCATACAAAGTCATAAAACACAATAAGATAATCAATCCAAATATTGTGTTTACATAGTTTTGAAAGACGTATAAAAACGCCAACAAAGCCAAAAGTATTGAAAATAATAGAATTCTCTCTCTCATAAACTCCTCAATCAATGATATAATACCAAAAACTAAAGATATTTAAAAGAAATTATTCTTAACATGATAGTTAGATTTATTTACAAATTAAATACTCTTATGATTTAAAATAATCACAAATTAAGTTTTTTTTCTTTGGTAAAAGTTTTTTTATACCTTCTACAAAAGCATTCTTATCACATTCTTCTAATTCTTTTGTTAAAATGGCTTTCTGTAGAATTGCATTATCATACAAATCTCGACATAAGTCTGAAGATTTCATTCTCAACTTAAATTTTTTAATTTGTTCTTCTGTTTCTTCAATTTTTTTTATAATTTCATGTTTTTTCACTAAATCTACCTCAAATAAAGAATAACGTTTTTATTCATAACAAACATCAGCCTTTTAGTTGAAATCAAACGATATACATGATTTTATTACTGAAAATCAATTTTCGCAATAGACAAAAAAAGATACAGAAAAACTGTATCTTTTTTATCAAACTATTATTTTAAAACAATTAACAAGAAACAAGATTTTCTTCTTTTCCTGCCATAATCGCTTCAATATTAGATTTTGCTAAATTTTTTCTTTCTTCTGGTAAAACTATATCAACGGCTTTTTCTAAAATTTCTTTTGTTAAAATTGGTTCAATATTAGAAAGAACCCCTAAAGAAACCATGTTTGCCAATTTGTGATTACCCATCTCTATTGCTTTATCTGTCATTGGAACAAATACATACTTAATATCTTTACGAGGAGATTCCTCTTTTACCAATGATGAATTAGAAACCAATTTACCTTGTGGTTTAATCTTTGAAATAAATCTATCAAATGAAAGTTGATTAAGTGCAATTACACAATCTACATCTTGCTTATGAACAGAACTAACTTCTTCATCTGACACAACAATTTCACAATTAACAGTTCCACCACGCATTTCAGCACCGTAACAAGGATACCAAGTAACATTTTTACCACAAAGCATGAATGCATTTGCTAATACTTTACCTGCAAATAAAACACCTTGTCCACCAAAACCCGCTATTATATAATTTTTTTCCACAATACTACCTCTTTAATTCAAAATTTATTTTTTATTCAGCCGTAACATCTTTAAATACACCCAATGGAAATACAGGTATCAATTCTTCACGAACTCTTTCATGTGCTTGTTCTGGAGTCATTTTCCAGTTTGTTGGACAAGTTGAAAGAATTTCTACAAAACCATAACCTAATCCATCTAATTGAACTTTGAATGCCTTTTTCAATGCTTGTTTTGCTTGATTTATATGACTTATAGAATCTAATGCAACTCTTGCACTAAATGCAGTACCTTCGCATAATGCAATATGCTCGGCAATCTTGATTGGGTAACCATAAGTATCTTTAAATCTACCCATTGGAGATGTAGTAGTTTTTTGTCCCATTATAGTAGTTGGTCCTAATTGACCACCAGTCATACCATAAGTTGTATTATTAATACAAATACCACTTAAATTTTCACCTCTCAAAGCAGCATGAGTAGATTCTGCAAATCCTATTGATGCAAAATCACCATCACCTTGATAAGTAAATACAAACTTATCAGGACGAACACGTTTCACACCAGTTGCCTCTGCCATTGCTCTACCGTGTGGTGCTTCTATACAATCAATATCAATAAAATCGTACAAAAATACTGAACAACCTATGGAAGTAGCACAGATAGTTTTTTCTTTTAATTCTAATTCATCAATTAATTCTGCCACTAAACGTATTGCGATACCATGATCACAACCTGGACAAAATGTAAACTTTGAACCTTTTTTTATTGATTCAGGAATCTTAAATACCTGCATGTGATTTCTCCAATACTTTTTCTTTTACACCTTCTGTAATTTCTTCAACACTCAACCATTGACCAACTGGTCTATTAATCAAATATACAGATGCTTTACCATTTACGGCTAACTTAACATCATTAACCATTTGTCCCATATTCATTTCTACGACAACGAATTTTTTACATTTATCTGCTAATTCATTTAATCTTTTGCTTGGGAATGGAGATAGTGTAATTGGTCTAACAACACCAACCTTTATACCTTCTTCTCTCAAAACACGCATAGTTGCTTTAATATTTCTAGCAATACTACCAAATGCAACCAAAATAACATCTGCATCTTCTGTTTCAAATTCGTCCCACATTGTTTCTTCTTTTTCAATCAATGCATATTTTTCAAACAAATGTTCAATATGTTTGATTTGTTTTTCTTCACTTGGAGCAACAGAACAAATTTTTCTACCTGAACGACCTTTCGCACCAGTCAATGCCCAACTAGAATTATCGATTTCTGGATATGGATATTCACCAAATACTGCAGGCTCCATCATTTGTCCAAGCAATCCATCTGCTAATAACATAGTAGGATTTCGATATTTTTGTGCTAAATAAAATGCTTTATATGTTAAATCAATACATTCTTGAACTGTTGATGGTGCTAATACCGTAAGTTTATAATCACCATTACCACCACCATAAACTGCTTGGTAATAATCACCTTGTGCTGGATAAATATAACCTAATCCAGGACCTGCTCTCATAACATTCACCAAAACTACTGGTAATTCATCTGAACAAGCATAAGACAATCCTTCTTGCATTAATGATACGGCACAAGAAGATGACGACGTCATCGCTTTTGCACCAGTAGAAGTTGCTCCAATTACCATATTAATAGCAGCCAATTCACTTTCGGCACAAACATAACCTCTATTTAATTCATACATTTTTTGACTTAAATATTCACCGATTTCTGTCTGAGGTGTTATTGGATAACCAAAATAACACTCACAACCAGCATTAACAGCGGCTTGTGCTATCGCAAAATTACCTTTAATCAATTTTTTTTCTTCATTCTTCATTACTTATGAACCTCAACTATTGCCATATCTGGACAACGTTTTGCACACATTGCACAACCAACGCATTCATTGTTTTTATCAACAAACTCAACCAAATTATCACCTAATTTACTAACTTTATGACTTTTTTTTATCAATCCTTTTGGACAAGTTGATACGCACAAAAAACACGATTTACATCTATTTTCATCAATTACGATATGAGCCATATCTATACCCCGCAATCTAAACTTTTTACTATTATAACACTAATATATTTATTCAACATTAAATAATACAATATCTAATTTTAAAATTAAGAATTATTACAAAACGACAATAAATTTGAAGTAAAATAGCAAAAAAAATCTTCACTATCATTAGTAATAGTATGAATATTACTACCCCAAACTACAATATTTATTCAAACAATATCCAACAAACATCGTTCAAGAATAATGCAACAAATTTTACATCTTTAAAGTCATTAAAACCTCTTGCTAATGATGCCATTGAACTTTCACAAAAAGTTATTACTGAAAAAGATTACAAAAAAGCACAAAAATACGCAAATTTAATTTCTAAAACACCTAATTTCTTATTGCTTAAAGAAAAATCTCTACAAAATTTAAATCTTAAAAAACTAGAAGGTTTACAATATGGCATACCAGTTTTTTCTGGCATGTCAATGAAAGAAATTGCTTTTTCAATAGATTCAATACATACTGTTGCAACACTACGTAGTTGTGACAATGCTTGTTTACACTGTTATGCAGATGCTAGACCTAATAAAAAGTTTGAAAATACTGAAGGTTTAACAAATCGTATGACCTTTGAAGACTTTAAAAATTTAACAGATGGCATTACTGAATTAAAAAAACGTTTAGGAAACATTAAAATAAATTCTAGCAAAAAAGGAAACCCTAGAGGTGAAGATATTTATAAAGCATCTTCACTCTTCCACGATTCAGATTGTATCAATATATATTTAATTGATAAAAATGGAAATCAACAAACTTTTAACAAATTAAACAAAATGTTAATAGACAGTACTGGACAAAAGGGATTTTTTGATACTGCTGGTTGGAATCCAAATGATAAAAAAGCACAAGATAGAGCAGAAAATATTGCAGCATATTTTAGTAATCCTGACCATAACAAAGAATTAGAACAATTTAATATTTCAATAAATGCATTCAATCCTTGGAGTGTTAAAGCGGCAGAATTAAGAAAACAAGGTAAAGAAGATGCTGCAAATAGAATTGAAGACATTTATGCAGAAAGAATGGCAAATGTATTAACTACATTCACACCTGTTTTAGATAAACCATATTTTGGTATTATTTCAAGAGCATTACCTGACAACACCCCAAATGCTGATGGTTTTAAAACAAAAGACTTAAACAGAGTTAGAACAAAAATATATAATAAAGTAATTGATAAATATAATGAAAATTTTTCAAAAAATCCATCACTTAAAAACAATCCTGAAGTAGTACAATATTATACAAAAGTAATGGATGGATTACAAAAAGAATTATTTGGAAGAGTTGATACATCAATTTCACCTTCTGGTAGATTTTTAGATTTTGCAAAAAAACATTCAATTACTGTTGAGAAAGATGAATTAAATCAAAAAACAATTGATATGTTAAAAAATCCAAATAATAAAAATAAAAAAGAGGTTGCAAATAACTTATTCAAAATAATTGATGCAAATGGTGATTTATATTTAACGGACTATATTACAGACGTAGGAACAGATATTCATTTTAATTTCGAATCAAAAAATTTAAAAACCCCTAAAATGAGTAACCTAGATGCTTCTATAAAATTTTCTAAAAACGATTTATAACTTAATGTTTAATGGTACAACGTTCTAACCATCGAACAAACCTTGTTGGTTTATTTTCATTTTCAGCATTAATAGAATCCACCAATATTGTAATACAGCCTAATCTAATACCACCTAAAATATCAGTTAATGGTCTATCACCGACCATAACAGCCTCTGATGGCATAATACCTTTGTCTTCAAGATATTTTTTCATTACTGTTATATCAGGTTTTGCTGCTGAACCTACAACATCAAAATCAGATATTGCTCTAACTTTATCTAAATATTCAATACTATTATTATTTGAAATAACAACAACTTCAAATTTTTTTTGTACTTCAGATAACCACTGTTTTGTTTCTTCCAAATACATACCTGATTTTGAAACCATTAAAGTACTATCTAAATCAAACATTATAATTTTTATACCTTTTAACTTTAATTCAGATAAATCAATATCATAAATACTTTTCAAATTATAATCAGGTTTAATTCTCATTATTTTTTATACCTACTGTTCTTGCAATAGCATATTTATATTCATTTATAGGTTTATCAAATTTAACCCACAAATCATCATTCGTGTTTGCGAATTCTTTTTCTTCACCATTTTCATCTTTAATTTTAATTGCTTGAGCGATAAATTTTTCACTTGGTGAAATAATTTCTATGTCATTGTTTATATAAAATTTATTTTTCGTTTTAATTTTATAATAATCATCTTTTTTATCTAATATTTCACATAAGAAATCAGCACCAGCCAAACCTTTTGAAATATCATAACTATATCCATCATTCGGATACTCACCATCACCTAAATAAAAACCAGTTGTATAACCTCTATTACCGACTTTTAACAATTCATTAAAATATTGTGTCATATCTGCATTTTTATCGTTATAAACAGCATCAATTGCTTCTCTATATGTTTTTGCAACAGCAGAAACATAATATAAACTCTTTGTACGTCCTTCAACTTTTAAGGAATCAACACCAGCATCTATCAATTTTGACAAATGATTTACTAAACATAAATCCTTAGTACTCATAATGTGAGTACCTCTATCATTTTGTTCAATTTCGTAATATTGTCCTGGACGAGTTTCTTCAACCAACTTGTAACTCCATCTGCAAGGTTGACAACAATTACCCTGATTAGCCTTTCTTTCACCATTAGTCATATAATCACTAATCAAACATCTACCCGAGAATGAAACACATTGTGCACCGTGTACAAATACTTCTAATTCCATATCAGGTACAAGTTCTTTCATCTCTGCCATATCTTTAATAGAAACTTCACGACCTAAAATAGCACGTGTTGCACCATAATCTTGCCAAAAACGAACTGCTTCATAATTCAAAGTACTAGTCTGTGTACTAACGTGAATTGGAGTATCTGGCATGTATTTTCTTGCCGTTCTCATTATACCAACATCACTCATTATCAAAGCATCAGGGTTAGACTCTGATATTTTATCCATACAAGATTCTAACAATTTTATATCTTTATTGAATGCAAAAATATTTAGAGTTAAGTATGCCTTCTTACCTAATTGATGGGCTAAATCAATTGACTCCTTCAAATTGTCAAGAGTAATCAATTCACCCTTACGCATTGCCCTCAAACTAAAATCCACAACACCTAAATAAACTGCATCTGCACCATATCTAATGGCATATTCTAATTTTTCCTTATTACCTGCAGGTAACAACAATTCAATCTTATTCATATTTTTATAATAACACAAAAGATACTTGAACTCGTATTTTTTTTCCAGTAAAATTCAATAAATGAAAGATTCAACTAAAAAATTATTTGTAATATCAGGTTCATCAGGCGTTGGAAAAGGTACTGTAATAAAAGCACTACTTTCTAAACGTTCTGATATTATGCTATCTATTTCATATACGACAAGAAAACCTCGACCTAATGAAAAAGAAGGTATTAATTATTTTTATACTAATAAAGATGATTTTATGAAAGCCGTTAAAAATAACGAATTCTTAGAATGGGCAGAGTTTTCTGGAAATTGTTATGGTACAAAAAAATCTTTTGTATTAGATTCCTTAAACAAAAATCACGTTCTATTAGAAATAGATACACAAGGTGCATTACAAATTAAGAAAAAAATGCCAGAAGCAACTCTAATTTTTATTGCACCACCATCTTATGAAGAACTTGTTTCAAGACTAAGAGGAAGACATACGGAATCAGAAGAAGCGATACAAAAACGATTAGAATTTGTAAACTTCGAAAAAGAAAATTCAAAACAATTTGACCATATTGTAGTTAATGATACAGTTGAAAATGCTATTAAACAAATAGAAAAAATTATTGGCTAAGAAAATGACACTATCACAAAATAAAACAATTTTAATTGGTATTACAGGTGGAATTGCCGCCTACAAAATATATGAACTCATCAGAATGTATAAAAAAAATGGGTTTAATGTTAAGGTAATTACAACTCAAAACGCAATGAATTTTGTATCGGAATTAACTCTTACAACCCTATCTAACAACGAGATTTATACTGATAATTTTGATATAAAAGAATACAAACCAGAACATATTTCACTATGCGATAAGGGTGATATTTTAGTCATAGCACCAGCAACAGCAAATACTATATCAAAAATAGCAAATGGCATCTGTGATAATCTTTTAACTTCTATCACTTGTGCTTTTAATAAACCTATTTATATAGCACCTGCAATGAATACAAATATGTGGAACAATTCTATCATTCAAGAAAATATTCAAAAATTAAAAAATAATGGTGTTCAGATTTTAGAACCAGAATCAGGTTACTTGGCATGCGGTACAAATGGTAATGGACGACTTTGCAGTATAGACAAAATTTATTCTGAAACTATCAATAGTTTTAACAAGTCTGAATTATTAAAGAACAAAACAATCGTAATAACTGCAGGTGGAACAATAGAAAGAATTGATCCAGTTAGATATATTTCTAATTTTTCATCAGGCAAAATGGGATTAGCATTAGCAAATGTTGCTCACTCAATGGGTGCGAACGTTGAACTAATTTCAACATTTAAAACTAATCAACCTTACAAAACAACTTTTGTAGAATCCGCAGATGATATGTATAAAGAAGTTAATAATTCTCTTAAAAATGCCGATTGTGTAATAATGGCAGCCGCAGTTGCCGACTATAAAATCGAAAACTATTCAGAACAAAAAATGAAAAAAACATCTGAAGATAAAATAACACTAACAATGGTAAAAAATCCGGATATTTTAAAAGAAATTTCAAATAAAAATACAAAAGCAAAAATTGTTGGTTTTTGTGCTGAAAGTGAAAATTTAATTGATAATGCAAAAATAAAAATCTCAAACAAAGGTTGCGATTATTTAGTTGCTAATGACATATCAAGAAAAGATATAGGATTTTCTTCTGATGAAAATGAAATTTATATCCTTGATAAAGACTTAAATATAAAACACTTTAAAAAAGATACAAAACAAAATATTGCAAAAAATATCTTGGAGTATATATTTGAATAAATTTGATTTAACCAAAAAAATAGAAAATTTTGCACCACTTGATACTCAAGAAAAATGGGATTGTTCAGGTTGGCTTGTTTGCACAACCAAAAAAGATATAAACAAAGTAATGTTAGCATTAACAATTACTGATGATATTTACAAACAAGCAAAGCAACAAAATTGCGATATGATAATTTCACATCACCCATTGTTTTGTGTACCAATAAAATATGCAGATATTGATATGTATTGTGCTCATACAAACATGGATAAGGCACATGGCGGTACAACAGACACAATTATACAAACACTTGGTTATAATGCTATAAAATCAGACAAAGACGATTTTGTCAGATTAGTTAAATTAGAAAAACCAATAACTATTGAGAACCTAAAAGAAAAATTACAAAAAATTTCTCCAAACCTAAGATATATAAATAATACACATAAAACTAATATCTTAACAATAGGTTTTTGTGCCGGTTCTGGTAGTGAATTTATTGAAGACTATGATGTTGATGCTTTTGTAACTGGTGATTTAAAGTTCCACACAGCATTAGATTCAAAAAATATTGTTTTTGATATAGGTCACTTTGAAAGTGAAATCCTTATTCTTAAAGTGTTTAAAGAGATTTTGGGAATTGATGTAACTTTTGCAAAAGAAAATTCTCCATTTATTTATTAAAATAAAAACTACTATTAATTAATTTATAAAATTTAAACAATAAAAAAGGTGTTTTGAAAATTCAAAACACCTTTTCGTTACTTATATATCTAAAACTATTTAGCAACACATGCTTTAGCTTTAGGACCTGCTTCAACGATTTCTGCAGGCATGTTTGGATACTTAGCAGCGAAGTTATCAGCAAACATTTGAGCAAGTTTGTTAGCTTGTTCATCATAAGCGGCTTTATCTTCCCACATTCCTCTAGCATCCAATTTTTCATCTGGAACATTTGGACAAGATGTAGGATAATCAACGTTAAATACATCATGATGTTTAAATTCAACATTGTCGAATGAGCCGTTAAGAGCAGCAGTAACCATTGCTCTAGTGTAAGCCAATTTCATACGTTTAGCACCAGAAGAAGCACTTCCGCCAGCCCAACCTGTATTAACTAAGTAAACCTTAGTACCATATTTTTCTAATTTGTCACCTAACATTTTTGCATATACAGATGCATCCATTGGCATAAATGGTTCACCAAATAATGTTGAGAATGTAGGTTGTGGTTCTGTAACACCTCTTTCTGTACCAGCTAATTTTGAAGTAAAGCCAGTTACAAAGTGATACATAGCAGCATTCTTATCAAGTCTTGAGATTGGAGGTAATACACCAAACGCATCAGCAGTTAAGAATACTACAACTTTTGGTATGCCACCCATTGAAGGGATTTGAGCATTGTTAATATAGTTGATTGGATAACCAACACGAGTATTTTCAGTTAAAGAACCATCTTCAAAATCAAATTCTCTTGTTTCAGGATCCATAACAACGTTTTCGATTAAAGAACCGAATCTGATTGCATTATAAATATCTGGTTCATTTTCAGCAGATAAGTGGATACATTTAGCATAGCAACCACCTTCAAAGTTAAATACACCATCTGGAGACCAACCGTGTTCATCATCACCGATTAACTTACGAGCTGGATCTGCTGATAAAGTAGTTTTACCAGTACCTGATAGACCGAAGAATACAGCAGTTTCACCAGTTGCAGGGTCCATATTAGCTGAACAGTGCATTGGAAGAACGTTTTTCTTAGTCATAATGTAGTTCATTGTAGCGAATACAGATTTTTTAATTTCACCAGAATATCTAGAACCACAAATAATAATTGTGTGAGCTTCATAGTCGATAGCGATACAAGCTTCTGAATTTACGCCATCAACTTCTGGATCACATTTGAAACCAGGAGCACAAAGAATTGTGTAGTCTGGTTCACCATAATTAGCTAATTCTTCAGCTGTTGGACGAATTAATAATTCGTGAATAAATAAATTTTGACTTGCTAATTCATTAATAACTCTGAATTTTTGAGTATAAGTTTTATCAGCACCTGCATAACCATCAAAAATAAATACTTCTCTGTTTTGTAAGTAAGCAGCAATTTTACCCTTGATTGAGTTAAATCTTTCTCTGCTGATTGGTCTGTTTACTTTACCCCAAGCAATATCATTGTGTACACCATCTGTATCTACAATGAATTTATCCTTAGGAGAACGTCCTGTATATTTTCCTGTTGTAACTACAAGTGCGCCTGTATTACTTAAAGAACCTTCGCCTAAACGTAATGCAGCTTCTGTTAATTGAGCCGGTGTCAAGTTACGATAAACTGCTTTCGGTTCAATAATACCATGTTTTTCAATACCATATGTTTCCATAAATTAGCTTCCTCCTTTTTAGTAGCTATTCGTATATCTATACATGCTAAATGTATTACAAAAACCAATAAAAATCAAATATATAGAACAATAAAAAAATATAATTAATACTTCTTAACAGTTCAGTTGTCTAATTTGTACAAACTCAATAAATATGCTATAATAAACCTACTATTTGGTCTTATTAGTGAGGTGTTAATATGAGAATAAACTCAGTTAGTTTTGCATCATCGCATGCAATGCATGTGAAAACTTCTGCAATTTCACAAACAAAAAGTACCCCTATACAAAATCACTTAAAAGTTTCTGAAATCATGCCTGTATCAGGAGCATTAGGAGCCGCTTTAACAGCAACATACTTTATTAAAAGTGGACACATAAATAGATTTTCATCTCGTCTCAGGCAAAACAACATTAACAAAACTGCCGAAAAATTAAAAAATAATATTCCAAATGTTGAAGAATTAACAGAAAAAACAATAACACCTTTAAAAAAAGGGTTTACTAAAGTAACATATACCGGTGATACCGGATTCTTCAAAGACACATCATATACTATTATTTTTAACAAAAAAGCAAAACCGGTAAAAGAAATTCATTCAATTCAAACTTTGACAAGAATTGGAAAATTTCCTATTGGATATAACAAACAATTAACTGTTGTTAATAAAAAAGGAAATCGTGAATTTATTGAAACTAATTTTGCTCTTGATATGCGACCTAAAGATACGACAATAATAAAAAATGGCGAAAAACAAGAAATTCAATATGGTTACGATATAAATAAACAAATAAAAGGTTCCGTTCGAACAAACAAAAATGGAGTTGTCTATAAACCTATTAATTCAGAAAAAACAAAACAATATAAATCTTTTGAAGAAGCATTTACTACAGAATTTGATAACGATTTTTATCGTACATAAAAAATTATTATATTTTGAATCATTTTAAAAACGTTCATTTCTATGCTCTAAAATATCTATTGAATAATTTCAAAAGTTTTGAAAATTCCTCCAAATAAAAAAAACTCCAAAAGGAGTTTTTTTATTTGGGCCCGGAGGGATTCGAACCCACGACCAAAGGATTATGAGTCCTCTGCGCTACCGCTGCGCCACAGGCCCGTGACGACTTTTTAACTATTCAATTTTTGTCTTAGGCTGTGCCTTGCGGTAGCGATGCTACCTTCCTCTC
>ERZ1034925.419-NODE-419-length-19376-cov-6.824233_pt1 | contig 19376 bp, 27 predicted proteins | sample MGYA00520687_ERZ1034925 | MGnify/ENA primary metagenome ERZ1034925 (study PRJEB33766, sample SAMN09781758) | gut metagenome | biome: gut microbiome | host: Homo sapiens | place: Madagascar | study: EMG produced TPA metagenomics assembly of the PRJNA485056 data set... | reverse complement strand
GCGCTGGGGTATCTTTCCAATCTCGGCAGCGCGGCGAGCTATCGCGGCTCGGGCGGCGGTTCCGGTGGCTCTGGCGGCTCCGGGGGCTCCCGGCTTTCAGCGAGCGAGGTTCAAAAGCTCCGTGACCGTTGGCTGAACGGCGATGCGGAGGGCGTGGAGTACGAATTGGAACGGATCGCGCAAGAATCTCCGTGGCAGCTGACTACCAGAGATTTCAATTATATCAAGTACGGAAATCAAGACGGCGCAGATGGTGCGCCGAGCGGCTACGGCGGCGCGGTGACGCCGGGTCGGCAGTACGGCGGCATTGTTTCCAAGGGCCGGGATACGCGGCTGAACTAAGGAGGACTTATGAGCAAAAGCTGGGAAGAATATGTAGCGGAACAGCAGCAAAAGCAGAGCGCCGGAGGAGAACGGATTGCCACGGGCACTCTGCGCCCTCGCAATGACAGAACCGGCGGTGCATCCGACTCATGGGAGCAGTTTGTGCAGCGGGTGCAGAGCGGCCAGCGGACGGCATCGGACAGCGCGATCTATCAGAAAAGCGGGATGGACGCGCTGCGGAAGGACGCGCACACGCTGACAGGCGGCCTGACGCATTATTTCAAAAATAAGCATACGGCAAACGCCATCGACCCGCAGTACCGGCAGAAGACGCGGGCGATGCTGGACGCGATTGCAAACGAGCGGAAATACTTCGACTATTACAAGGACAGCTTTACGGCGGAGGATTTGCAGAAGTACACGGCGGAGCTGGACGAGTATGAGGCACAGCTCAAGGCCTATGACGGCTACTTCGGCAACGGCTACGGACGCGCGACGGACAAGAACTCCGCGATCTGGGGCTCCGGCTACTCGGCGCTGTCAAGCGGGCTGACGAGCTTTGACAAGGACGTGCGCGGGCTGATGCAGGGCGGAAGGGTCGTGACCGACGAGGCCAAGACGGATCTGCAGCGCAAGCAGCAGGCGCTTTCCTCCCGGCTTTCGGCGACGAAGCGGTACATGGAGCAAAACGCCGCGCTGTTTACTCCGCAGGAGCGCAAGCAGTGGCAGGATGAGTTTTCCCGGTACGAAAGCTATCTGAACGGAGTCGGGTCGTATCTAAAGAGCGGGCAGCTCGGCATGACGAATCCGCTGACGGGCAAGACCGTCCCCGTTCCGAACGGCGGGCTGACGCTTGAACAGGACAGGCAGCAGCGCGAGGCGGTGCAGCAGAAGATCACAGACGTGATTGACAGTTTTTCCAACGCGGACAGACTGGGGATTACGGCGAAGAATGCGCAGCAGGAGGCGCAGACGGCACAGGGTGTTGTGCAGCGGGCGACCCGCAAACGGGAACGGCTCACGGCACAGCGGGCCGAGATGGAGCAGCAGCTCAAGGCAATTCCGGATTCCGAGTGGCAGGCAAGAAATGCGCTTGTGCAGCAGATGCAGGATGTTGATACGCAAATCGAGGCACAGCGGCACACGATCGAAACCTATACAGAACGAGGAAAGGTCGCACAGGACGTAGCGAACGCCGGAGAAAAATATGACGAATACCGCATCGGCTCTATGGTGCAGGAGGCATTGAACGCGCCGGACTTTGCAGAGAAGTCAAAGCCGCAGGAGGGCGTTTACAGCTACACTGTGGACGACAACGTGAACGTCCGGCTGGCGCTTTCCGACGATTACGACCTTTCCGATGCGACGCACATTCAGAATCCGGAATACGGGTACATCAACGGCACGGACGAAGACCGCAGCATTATCATCAACCAGTATGCGGTGCACAATGCCGAGCGCGACCAGTTTGCGAGCTACGGCTATCTGACCGACGAAGAAAAGGGCGTGTTCAATTACCTTTGGGCAACCAAGGGGAGGGACACTGCAATGGAATACCTTGCGGCGCTCAAACCAACGCTGGACTACCGGAACGGTACGGCGATGGCGCAGAATTCGCCCGGCTCGTTTTGGGGCAATGTCATTTCTCCGATGGTGCGCGGCTTTCAAGGCGCAATGCGCAACACCGAAGCGCTGCTGCAAGGCGGGCAGGAATTGCCCATCAGCCCTGGAGAGTATGAGACGGCCATTCGGCGCGAGAACGCCGGAGAATGGGGCCGACATATCATTGACGCTTCAACGAGCTTTGGGCAGATGCTTCCGGCCATGACGATTTCTCTGGCGACCGGGAATCCAACGGCAGGTGCGGCTGTGACGTTTGCGACCAGCGGCGCGGGGGCGTATCAGGAGGGTCTGCGCAGCGGAATGACCGAAGGGCAGGCACTCGGCTACGGTGCGCTGGTCGGCGGCGCGGAGGGCTTCCTACAGACCCTCGCGGGCGGCATTCCCGGCCTGAAGGGTGTGCTTCCGGAGGCCGTCGGAGGGCAAATTGCCGGGAAGATCAACAATGCATTCGGGCGCTGGGCGGTGAAATTCGGCGCGAACATTGCAAGTGAGGTGCTGGAAGAAAACGTTCAGAATTACCTTGAGCCGCTGTTTGTGACGATGCTGACCGGTCGGGATTACGAAGCGCCGGGCTGGGAGGAATTCGTGGACACGACGCTCTCGACCCTGCTGCTGACCGGTGCGACGAACCTCGCCAATGCGCCGAGCGAGCTTTCAGCCGAGTTTGCAGATCCCCGCGCGATAGAAAATGCGCAGAGGAGATTTGCCGAGGCTGCGTTGACCTTCGACGCAGACAGCGCCGTGCACGCTGCGGGCGAAATCGTTAAGGCGCGGCTTGACAGCGGGCGCTTGGTCAGCGGGAAGGAATTCCGAAGCCTGTTGACGGAGATTGGCGCGGACAAGGCCGAGGTGAAGAAAATCTACAGCGGCCGATTTACGCAAAGCGACGTGGACGCGCTGCGTAATACGACCGAGCGCAGGGCAACGGCGGCGCGGGAGCAGGTTTATTTCGAAAATTATCAGAATCTTGGATGGGCAAAGGAACGCGCGAGCGCTGCGGCGGCGGTGCTGGACAAGGTGGTGCGCGGGGAGAATGTGCGCAACGCCGACATTCAGAAGCTGCGGCTGAACACCGAGAAGGGTGCGGCGGTGCTACAGGATGCGCTGGGCGTGCCGGTCACGAGGGCTGGGAACAACAACGTCGCGGCGAATCAGACCTTCCGGGAGGCGGAAATGTTATACCGGATGGCGAGAAGCACGGCGAAATACGGCGAGGCGGAGATCAACTGGAAAACGCTGCCCCCGACACAGGAGAGCGCGGACGCGATCATGGTGCATCCGGAGGCAAAGATGGCGCTGGAGGAAATCCGCAACAAGCCGTTCACCGGAACCTACGCCGAGCAGACGCGGCAGATCATGCAGCAGCTCAGTATCTGGTGGGCGGCAAACGCGTCGCGCTTTACGCCGGAGGCGGCAAGCGTTCAGGTGGAGCGCTGGCGGGCAGAGCATCCGCAGGAAAATGCACAATTTAATATTGACAACGCCGAAGATTCGGGATATACTGGAGGAAATGGAGGTGTTTCCAATGAAAGCGACAGAATGGCTGGAGGAATGGCTGAAGGAGTTCCCGGAGGACAATTTTCTGGTAGACGAGATGCGGGAGGACGGCAAAACGGACGAACAAATCAAGTCTTTTCTGGAAGGGGTTTAAGCCAAAACCTCCAACGAGCATTTGAGCAGCGCGGCGTTGTAGCAGCGGAGTTGTATAACTTCGATGCAGACAGCGCCGCGTTTTCTGCTGCGTTGGAGGCGGCGCGGACGGCAGACGCAGACCACGGCTGGGCAGTAACGCCGCAATCCGTAGAGGATCTTCAGGGGAAAACGCTGCTCATGGATGAGGGCGGTACGATAGGCTTTGCTGTTACCGCGGACGGCGATATTGAAGCCGTGTTCAAAAACAAGCAGCTTAACCATACCCCGCACGCGATGGATGGCGTTATTCCGCAGGCTATCGCAGCGGGCGGCGTGAAACTGGATTGCTATGGGAAAGACCTTGTGCGTATTTATGAGCGCTACGGTTTTACGCCGGTTGCCCGCGTGGAGTTCAATGAACAATACGCTAACCCCGGCTGGGACGCAAGCAAGGGAACGCCATACATCTATTTCATGGTGCACAACGGCGATTCTGCGGAAACCGTCGCGGCGAATATCGGCAAGTATCCGCATATGGAGCGCTCGCAGTTGGAGAGCCTGCCGGCCTACGGCAAGGAGGGCTACGACCAAGCGGCGGCGCAGCGGGACAGCCTGCTTTCGTGGCGGCAGCAGAGTGAAAATTCCGTAGGAGCGGCGCGGAGCGGATTTGACCAGTACAGTCATGCAGCCATCGAATACGGCACCATCGAGCCGGGCGAGAATCCGGCGCGGGTGGTGGATGTGCCGAAGAGCATGGACGGGCAGACGATGGTCTCCAAGCTCGTCCGGACGGCAGAGGAGGCAGGAGCGACGGCAGAAACCGCGATTCCGCTGATAGAGGAAGCCACGACGGACGGGTTATTCAGCTACGACCGCGTGACGAACGAGGAGCGCAGAGCCAAGGCGGCGGCGTGGTTTGAAAACTACAACAACACGGAAGCGGCCTATGACGCGTGGCGCGAGGCGGCAGCTGGGCGAAAGCTGCGGGGCATGAGCCTTGACACTTACGGGAACGGGATTTACCTGTATACCGAGCTGATGGCCAACGCAAAGGGCGCCGAGAGCACCGCAATGCAGCAGCGCTACCAGCGGCAGGCAATCAACGTTCTGAGCATTTTGCAGAAGTCGGCGACGGAGGCCGGTCAGCTGGTGCAGATGAACCGGATGTTCAAGCAGCTGACACCGGAGGGACGCGTGGTTTCCCTGCAGCAGAGCATCGAAAACCTGAACGCGAGCCTTGGGAAGTATGCCAAGCAGAAGGTCAAACTGAACGAGGAGCTTGTGCAGCAATGGGTCACGGCGCTGAACAATGGGCAGGAGAAGGCGGCGACGCTGGCAGAGAAGAACATCTACCACGATATTGCGGCGCAGGTTCCCAGCACCTTCATGGAAAAGTGGGGTGCGTGGCGTTATCTGTGCATGCTCGGAAACCCGAAAACCATCATCCGGAACCTCGGCGGCAACGTGGCGATGATGCCGGCAAAGGCATTGAAGGACAAGGTCGGCGCACTGCTGGAGCTGACGCTGGACAAGTCGGAGCGGACGAAGTATCTCGGCATTCTCTCGGCAAGCGAGGAGGGGCGTGCGCTGAAAACCTATGCCCTGCGGGAGTTTGAAAACACCGACCTGAAGGACGTGATCACCGGCGCGGGGAAATACGACGATTCCAACGTCGGAGGGAAAATATCCGAAGCGATTCGGGACGCACACAGTGAGCTGCCCGGCGTTTTTGGAAAGGCGCAGGATGCGGTTGACTTCCTGATGAACAATGAATATTTCGGGGACCTCGGCTTCTTGAAGCATCACTACACGGTATCCTTCGCGGAGGCGATGATGGCGCGGGGCTACACCGTAGCCGACATTGAACAGGGAAACATCCCGGCGGCGCAGCTTGACAGCATTCGCGCCTATGCCATCAATCAGGCGCAGAAAGCGACCTACCGCGACATCAACGCATTTTCCAAACTGGTGCGGAACATCCGGTTCCGCGGGGAAAGCACCGGCGCGGCGTTCGGTAATCTGGTGATTGAGGGCGTTCTCCCCTTTAAGGCAACGCCGGCAAACGTTTTGGTTCGTGCGGCAGAATACGGCCCGCTCGGCATTGCAAAGGCCATCGGCGAATGGGCGCAGAACCGCGCAATCCAGATTGCGCAGAGCGGTATTGAGAGTGGGAAACTCAACGGTACGATCGCCCGCAGCCTTGCAAACAAGGAAATGACCTCCGGCGCGCAAATCATCGAGGACTTGTCCTCCGGCCTTTCCGGGATGGCGCTGTTTGGGCTTGGCGTTTTGCTGAAGAATCTGGGCGTAGTCTCCGGCGATGCAGACGATGACGACGACCGTACCGGAATTCAGGCGCGCTCGCTGAACATCGGCGGCGTTAGCATTTCTCTGGACTGGCTGTCCCCGGCGGCGGTTCCGTTCTTTACCGGCGTTTCGGTAGCCGATGCGTGGAACGATCCGCACAAGTCGGCGATTGATGCGGTGGCTGACTCCGTCGGTGCCATGTTCCAGCCGCTGTTGGAGCTGTCGATGCTGTCGAGCGTGCAGGAGCTGCTGGACACGATGAACTACGGCGACGGTGCCTCCGCGGAAAATATCATCTACGGCGTATTCGTGCAGCCGTTCTTCTCGTACCTTGCGCAGGGCATCCCGACGCTTTCGGCACAGCTTGCGCGGACACTGGAGCCGAACAGCCAGTACACCTACACCGGCGACCTTAGCGGCAGCATGGCAAAGCGGCTGGTAAAATCTCTGGCGGGCATTGCGAAGAAGATCCCATTTGTAAACTGGCGGCAGTATGACTACGTTGACGCATGGGGCAGAACGGAGAGCAACGGGCGCTGGGACGAGCGCATTTTCAACAACTTCTTTAATCCAGCCTACGTTTCCGACATTGAAATTACCGATGCGGACGAGGAAATCGCGCGGCTGGAAGCAGTGACGGGCGAGGAGGTCTCCCCGTCGCGGCGGCAGTACAGTATTACGATGAACGGCGAGAGGCGGGCGCTTACCGGCGAGGAATATGAGCGGTATTCCAAGGAGTACGGCGAAAAGGCACTGGAAATGATGACCGTATTGATGGCGAGCGCAGACTATGCGCAGATGGGCGACGAGGAGAAGGTCGCGGCGCTGAAGTCGGTGCTGTCACTGGCAGACGAATACGGCAAGCACGCAGCCGTTGACGACTACACGCCGAGGTCGGAGGACAAGCTCTATCAGCTGACCAAGACCGGGCTTTCCATCACAGACGCATACGCGGCAAAGACTGTGAGCAAGCAGCTTGCGGGGAATCCGGCCATTAACGCCACGACAGCGGCATCGCGGTTCAAAAACTGGGTGTCTCAGCAGAACTGGACGGAGGCACAAGAGAAGACCGTGATGGAGGCGTACGGGAAGTTCATGACGCACATTCCCGCCGGAACGGAGAAATACGACGCGCTGGCAGAGGCCATCGGCGGAGACACGGCGCTCTCGGTCGTTGACCGACTGGCGGCTCTGGAGCCGGAGGACGGCGCGGACACGGTATCGGCGGCACAGAAAATCGGCGCGATTGCGGGGATGAGCATTTCCGACAAGGACAAATGGGCGGCGTTCCAAGAATACAAGGACGACTGGCGCATTGCGTTCTTCCGCAAGGCAGAGATCAACCCGTCGGTGTATGCGGCGTATCTGGATGCGATTCCGGAGTACCGCGTGACGGCAAAAGGCAAGAAAACAAACGATTGGAACGGCACAACCATCTGGAACTGGCTGCGGACGACGGAGTACTCCTACGCCGTGCGGCAGAAGGTCGCGCAGATCGCGCTGATGGACAAGCCGAAGGAGGACGGGAAGAAATGAGCCCACAGGCGAGATTTTCCCTCCCCCCTGCCCTCGGCGGGCTGACAACGGCAGAAATGCAGCGGGTGATTCGCCAAGCAAACGTCGGCGCGGAGAATGAAAAAATCGCGGAGCTCTATTTTGTGGAGCGGCGACCGCAGGTGGACGTTGCAGCGGAGCTGTATCTCGGCCGGGCGACGGTACAGCGGAGGATTCCGGAGATTCTGAACCGGATGGAACGCGCGTCGGAGAAGATTCTACATTAAAGAAGATGCCGCCCCGAAGGGCGGCATCTTGCGGGTCATCCAATCATGAGTAAGCGGAAGGTTTCTCTTCCTTTTGGGGTGATGAGTGTCTGCGTTCCGCTCCACTGCGTCTTGTCGTTGTAGCTCTCCTTCAGCTCGAACAAGCCGTCGTTCTTTGCTTCATAGGGTAGGAGCTTGCCGCGCTTATCGCGGTAGACGTACTTCTTTTCCATCAGGAAGGCGACGAAGCGCTTCGGCGGGATGCCGAGCTGCTTTGCGGTTTCGCGGAAGTTCGTCAGAGTGCCGCGCTCTACCAGCTCATCGAAATACGACGCTTTAGGTTGCATAATCTGATTCTGCACCGTCAGGTCAGCAATTCGTGCCTCGCGTTCGGCAAGCGTTTTCTGCGCGACCATCAACGCTTTTGCCATTAGTTCTTCCGGGGTCAGGTTCTCCTGCCCGGCGATGTAGCCGCCGGTCTTGCGGATGCTGGGGAGGACTTCGGACGTGACCCATTTGCGGAAGGGCTTCGCTTCCGGCTTGTCGCTGCGGAGAATGACGTTGTATAAGCCGGATTCGTTGATGACGGTCATTTCCTGCTTTCGCCCGATGGAATCGATGAGGTAAGTCTGACTGACCTCATCCCCATCGAGCCGCTGGGTGGTCATTTTGTGGTTGGCAATGTCGAGGATAGCGCACACATCTTTCAGTACGAACCACGGTTCGCCGTTCTTTTGCACGGTGCGGACTTCGTTGCCGCCATAGGTAAAGACTTGCAGCTCGTTCATGCCTGCACCGCCTTTCTGCCATCGGCGACACCCTGTGCATAGGCATTGTCGAACATATCGGCGAGGACGTTCAGCAGCTCCACAAGGGTCTTGGTCGGCTTCTTGCCGGTGGTCTGTTCATAGATTTTCGCTTGCTCGGAAGCGTCAAAGTTTCTGTACATAAAAATACCTCCAAATAGTACTTGATGGAGGTTGACAACTGTGATACAATAGATTTATCCAGTGGGCAACCTCTGGTGGGTTGAAGTAGTCCGGTACTTTCCTACGGTGACGGGCTACTTCATTTTTTTAGCTCCGAAAAAACCTTTTCAATCCCTCGGCGAATCACTTGGACACGAGTTTCGTTGAGCGCCTTCGCGCTCTCGTCCAACTTCTTCAACGTTTCGCTGTCCAGCCGAACCGTTAGCTGTGTGGCTTTGGGATTTTCGCTTTTCGGTCTACCCATTTTCTTGGGCATTTGCTCACCTCACTTTCTGAATCCCATTATATATTTTGAGATTCATTAAGTCAATATTTTTCGTCCCGTCGATTTGCACGTATTTTCGCTCTGAAATTTGTGCAAAACGACGGGGCTTTTTTATGGACAGAAGTGATGCACAAATGAGGCCCAGCAGGAGGAGAAACGCGGTATGCTGGAGCCATGAGGTGGCCACCTTAAATCATTTTTACGGAGGATACACACATGGTAGAAGTTGAGAAGAGCTATGCCTCGAAGGGCGTAGCGGGTACGGCGCTTGGCCTCGGCATCGGCGGTGCGGCTCTGGGTCTGCTGAACGGCGGGCTGGGTTTGTTCGGCGGTCGTGCTGCAACGTGCAGCGAGAATATGCCGGTCAGCCGCTACGATCAGGAGCAGCAGGCGAAGATCGCGAAGCTGGAGGCAGATGTCGCGCTCAGAGATGCGAACACCTACGGCGACAAGAAGATGCTGGAGATGTATCAGTACATCGACAGTCAGCTCAAGGACATTCGCAGCACGATCGGCCAGCAGGCAGTCCACAACCAGCGCACCGAGGACAGTTTTGTTCTGGTGCGGCAGGATGTCGCGTCGGTCAAGCAGGAGTGCATGAGTGCGGTCGCGCAGGAGGCGGAACGTCGCTGCTGCGGTGACAACAGCATCGTGACGTATGCGAACGCGACCTTTTATCCGAAGATGGTCGCCGACATCACCACCGGCACGGGCACCACAGCGCAGACGCTCTACAATCCGCTCCCGAAGTGCGGCGGGTGCTGCTGCAACTAAGGCCAAAAAGGGGCGGCAGTAGCCGCCCCGACACTTAGGAGGTTTACGATGAAAATTGAAATGATGCAGTCCGGCCTTGCAAAGTTCATCGACCGAGAGGTTGTCCCGAGCCTGAGCGGCTGGGACAAGGTGCTCGTCGGTGGCGGCGGCGGGCTTCTGGCGGCAAAGCTGCCGCAGATGATAGAAAAGTATGCGGAGCATCCGATGATTTCGGCGCTCGGCGTATACGACAAGGACAGCGGCGAGGTCGACGTGGACGCGCTGTATCAGGCGGCGGTTCCCTACCTTGGGACGGAAACGCTGCCGATCAAGATTCCGCTGGTCGGGATCACCATCAAGGTCGGGCGGCGCGAGCTGGACAGCCTGTACGCCTACATTCGGGAGGGTTAACAATGAACGTAATGACATTGCTTATGGAGCGCATCGACGACGAGCTGCAGGACGCCTGCGACTACGCGAAGCTGGCGCTGGAGTACCGGGCGACCGACCCGGAGACAGCAAGCTTGTTTGCACGGCTTTCCGGCGAGGAGACGACCCACGCGACGGCGCTGCATGATTGTGTATTGGGGCACATGGAAGCATACCGGCAGAAGGGCCTTGAGGTGCCGGTGGCAATCATGGCGGTGTATGAGTACTCACATGACCAACAGATTGAGAAATCCGAGCGCGTAAAGAGATATCAATCGATGTATCGGAAATCGTGAAAGGCCGGGAAATGCTTACGAAAATGCTTACGGATTTGTGAAAGCATTGGAAATAAAGGGTTTTCTGGCATATCGAAACGGGTTCGATTCCCGTACCCTGCTCCATTTTAGAAAGCTCCGAAAACACTACGTTTTCGGGGCTTTTCCTTTATTTCCAATGGTTTGCTGGCTTTTGTGCGTGTGTCGGATTTGGACATTTTGGAATGCTCATAAGCAAAAATAAGCATTCCTGCAAAAGATTTTGCTTACAGGAATGCTTATGAGATCGTATTGTAGCGTTGCTATGTGCGGTTGTTGTAGAATTCCCACATCTCGTTTTTATATCGCTCGATATCGGAGCGGGCGATGTGGGTGTAAATTTCGGTCATAATTTTATCGTTGCTCCAGCCGCCGATCTCCATTGAGATTTCCTTCGGGATTCGGAGATGCGCCGAGAGGGACGCGAAGCTATGGCGGAGCTGGTGGACGGTGACGCGCTTGACGCCTGCCTTTTGGCAGGTTTTTTCGACAGCCTCGCGCAAGCGGTTCTGCGTTACCGGAAGAACCTTCCCCTCCGGCTTCCAGTCGCGCCGGATCGCTGCCCGCAGCTCCGGGATCAGGAGCGGAACCATGCGGTCGGAGTCTGCGGTTTTCTGCTCATCCTTGATGATGTACGGCCCTTCCTCGCTGCGCACTCTCGCGCCGGTCGTGCGGATCATTTCGGCATCCGGCGATATATTCTCCCAGCGCAGCGCGTCGATTTCGGAAATACGCATTCCCATCAGCGCAAGCAGCATCGGGACGCAGAGGCGGTGCTCTGCCGCCGCTGCGACGAAGCGCTTGATTTCGTCCGGCTCAAGCCACTCGGCATTGATTTTCTTTTTCTGCTTCGGGACCTTCACCATCTCGTCAATCGCGATCCCGTTTTCCCGCAGAACGGAGCGCACCAGCCCCCACGAATTTTTTACCGTCTTTTTGGAGGCGATGCCCAATTCTGCGTTGACGAGCTTTTTCCATTCCACGTCGGGGATCGACGCGATTCGGCGCGGCATTGCGGACTTGAAGCGCGTCCGCTGAATTGTTCGGTAGCCGTGCAGGGTGGAGGGCGACAGCGTGTTTTTCCTCGCCTCGATATACCTGTCGATTGCCTGCGTCAGGGTCAGGTCGGATTTTTTGATGGGCTGGGCGGCGGTCTGGGCTTCGCCCTTGGCGATTGCTGCGCGGCGCTTGCATTCCCTTGCGGTATCGGCTGTCACGACGAGGGACTGACCTTGGATGCGGAGCTGGATGCGCCATGTGCCGTCTTTCTTTTGTTTCGGTTCCGGGATGTGCATGTGGGTACCTCGATTATCTGGAGATATGCGCGGCGGCGGAGACTGGACCCTGCATCTGCTGGCGGAACCAGCCGACGCTTGGGGACAGCGCGTCGTAAAGCAGAACGCCGAGAATGAACAGCATCAGCACACCGCAGGCAACCGCCAAGACGCGCAGCCATTGGTTTTTCTCCCTGAGCCGCCGCTCATAGTGGACAGCCATGACGCGCAGCCGCTCCTTATAGAAGCCGGCAAGCTGCTCCGGCGGCGCGTCGTCCGGCGCGTCGCCCTCGATGGTATAGCCGACGGCCTCGGCGATTGCATTGACCGTCAGCATGGTCACCGTCTGGGTCGGGTCTTGCCGGAAGAAGCGCTCGACCGTTCCGCGGGAAAGCCCGGAGGCCTCCACGATCTGCCGGTTCGTCATGCCGGTCTCGTTTCTTTTCTGGATGATTCCGTCAATGATGCTTTCCGTTTTCAATTTGCAGCCCCTCTTTTTTCGTTTGATTTTTCATTGCGCAAAAGGCGCAAGCAATTTTCAACGATGAGAAAGAGATAGCGGGAAACGCAATCAATAAGCATTGACGTTTCCCGCCCACGGTGTTACGTTAAATCTGTGACCACGCTACGATGATACAAGGAGGTAGCACCATGCGGAACATTCAAATTTTTGCCGAAAACGGCAAGGTGAAAATCTACGTGGACGGCGTTCTGCTTTCCGGTGTGCACAGCTTTTCCGTCCGCTACGTTCAGGGCGAGCCGGTGCAGGTGGACATTGCTGCCGAGGCCGGAGCGGAAAAGCAGCCGCCGCGCATCCTGCACTGATATAATCAGAGTACCGCCCACCGGCGAGAAAAGGAAAAGAGGACAGCACGATGACCAACACCGAAGAATTCGCCCAGCGCATCAAGCTCCTGACGCCCTGCGAACTGTCCGCGCTCATCGACCGTCTGTCAGCCCTCGCAGCTGCGCCAGCACAATCTCCTGCTCCTCCGGCGAAAGCCGGGAAAACAGCTCCATAGCCTGCGCTTCTTTCGCACTGCGGTCATCCTTCGGGGTGGCCGCTTCTTCTTTATCTTCCTTGCCGAGGATCAGTTCGTCAGTCGTGACGTTCAGAAATTCGGCGATCTTTGCGATTGTATCGGAGGACAGCGTTTTCTTTCGACCTGACTTCAGGTCAGACATAGTGCTTTTGCTCATCCCAAGTGCAAGGCACATAGCGCTCACAGTCAAGCCGGATTTCTTGCAGGCTTGTTGAATCTGTTCGTACAAGTTGCACATTTTCATACGGCTCCTATTGTGGAAAGTGCTGAAAGTACGAAATTACGCTCTTTTTATATTGACAAGTACGAAATAATGTACTAATATAAAGCCATAAGGTACTGAATTTTGCACTTCATGTTTGGTGGTACTTACATAATAGTACATATTCACGTACCTGTCAAGCCTTTATTTTAAGGAAGGGGGGCCAAAGTTAACTTTTTGCCCTGTTTGACCCGCGCCATCTATACGCGCGACGGAATCCGTTGGCTTCGGCTTCTTTCGTCGTCCACGCATAAAACGCTCCATCTTTCTTGCTGATTGAAACCTTGTCGTATTGTTGGTCCATCGGTAAGTGATAGATTTTCTCTTTCCCTCTGCCGATATTACACTTGATAACTGGATAATCGGCTATTGGGAAGTTCTCGACAGCAGTTATTCCCAAAAAGTCAGCGCATTTTCTCGCGGTATCAGATAAAACCGTAGTTGTGACAAAGACACCCTTGTAGTTGTGCTTTGGGTCTTGGATGGACAGCATAACCACGCTACCGTAAAGCTGGAAGATATGTTTTTCGTGTATCGTCTTTTCCTTTGCCCAGCGCTTACATTGTATTACTTCACATTCATCGCCTAGTGTTGCTACTAGGTCGCGTCCCATATCCTCAAGCCCCAACAACGCACCGCAATACTGCACCCTATACCCACGCTGTTCAAGCAAATAGCCGTAATAACGCTCGAAATCAATGCCAACCTCCCACGCTGTTTTCTCTCGGCGCTGGTAGCGGTTCAGCGCTCGTTGATACTTCTCAGCACTTGGAAGCCGGGCGTATTCTTCCGGAGAAAGCCAGTCCTTCAAGGTTTGGTATTCGTCGTCGGCGCCCGTATCTCTTGCGTATGCGAAAGCCGCTGCAGGTGGTAGTTCCTTGAATTCTTCAAGCCACGGGAACGCTGCTTCGTAGAAACCGATTTGATACTGTAGCCGTTTGCACTCTTTTTGAAGCTCCCGTTTTTCTCTTGAGATTTGCGCTACTTCTTCGGACGCTCTTACTGCTGGATGCGCCTTATAGCGTAATGACATAGCCGTCCTGCTGTCAATCAGATAGAGGTAGTCGGCAAATTGTTCCGCCAGCCACGGGGAAGATTGCAATTTCTCATTCAGCAAAGCGCTTACCGCTTGCATGATTTCGGTTTCTTCACGGTCAACTTCTTCTGCTATGTGTTCCGCCAATGCAACGGTATCCTGTTTCACGGCGGCTCGTTCCTCCTTTGTGAAGGATACCGCCTTCGCAGATAAGTACGTCGAGAAAAACAACCACGATGCAATAATGCAATACAGGTCAACGACCGAATCCTTTGCGACAAAGTGAATCGTAAGAACTGCTGCAAACGCCAAAACACCAACAACAATTCCGGCAGTTTTAGCTACGTTCGACGGTGTGTCCCAACCAGCTATTTTGTCGGTGGCGTCGTCAATTACCCGCTTTTTCCATGCGCCTAGCGGGCTGAATTGTTTTATTCCGTTTTCACTTTTTGGTAAATCTGCAATTTCGCCTCGTTTCACGCAAAATTCCCCTTTCAAAATCGATTTAGGAGGTGATGGAATGACAATTCAAGAGAGCGTAGAGACCCTTCGGTCGTATCTCCGGCATAGCGAGAAAGTACACACGGAGCCGCGGCCCTTTGTATCCCCGGACGGGACGGTAGAGTTCTGCGTGATCAATGCGGAGGCAGATACGCTGTATCAGGCGGTTAAGGCGGTTTTTCCGCTGCTTGAGAGGGTGGCGGCAAGCGAAGCCGCGCCGAACCCCGCCGTTGCGATGTTGCGGTGCTTGCTCAGCTATCATGAGCGGGTCACGATGCACGACAGCGGCGAATACGGCGGGCTGCGCTGCTACTCCGACGCGCTGCGGCTCGGAATCCGATGCATTGAAAAGGTCTACGGTCTGCCGGAATCGGGCTTGGATTTTTCCAGCCGATCGACGAACAGCGACAGTTGAACGCGCTTACATTCCTCGCACCGAGAATCCCCGCTGTACATTTCACACCCATTGAACCAGAGCTTCCCCGCTTCGGCATAGATGTACACCGTTTCCTCTCTATCGAGGATTGGGCAGCGCGCTTTTTGAGGAAATACCATGAAAATCCCACCTTTCATGGCAATTATACCACATACGCGTACTTTTATCAATAACAAAACAGGAGGTGATTGTTTGGCTTTTAACAATTTCGGCAAGCAGATCAAGAAGCGGCTGATCGACCTTGGTCAAACGCAGGAGTGGCTTGCCAAGCAAGTGACCGAAATGACCGGCCTGTACTGCGACAGATCGTATCTGTACAAGATCATGTCCGGCAGGCGGCGCGCACCGAAGATCGTTGCGGCGATCTGCGAAATTCTGAAGCTGGAACAGGAGGAAACCACCAATGAATGAAGAAGGCAAGGCAACCTGCCACCCCATCCGCACACTGGAAAAGGACGTGGAGAAGCTGACGAGCGTCGTTGCCGACATGGACATGAACGTCAATGATCTGCTGCATGAGACGGCGAAGCAGACCGACGCGGTCGACCTGCTCTCCCGCAGAACACAGCTGCTGCTGTGGCTGAACATTGCCTCGGTCGGGACGAGCGCCGCGATCATCCTCGCCGCCGTGCTGGCGGTGCTGCTCAAATGAGCGGGCGCATCACCCCGCAGTGCGGGACAGACCTTGCGCTCGACTTCGGGCGCGGCGTTCGTACATACCGGCAGTATCGCGGCATGACGATTGTGCAGCTCGCCGGTGCATCCGGCGTTTCCATCGGTGCTATCTCCACGATGGAGCACGCCGAGCACGGCGCGACACTCAAAAATGCAATTCCCGTTTCCCGCGTTCTCGGCAAGAGCATCGAGGAGCTGATCAAGCTCGGGCAGGAGGTGAACCGAAAATGCCGAAGGTAAACTGGTGCCAGACCAAGGCCGGGAAGCAGGAGGCTGCCGCGCAGGAGCTGATGCGGTACATTGACGCCGCCCGCGCCTTTGCCGGGCTGACGACGGAGCAGCTGGCCAGCCTTGCCGGAATTTCCCGGCAGCTCTATTCCCGCCGCCGCTCCGCCCCGCAGGACTTGACTGTCGCCGAGCTGCAAAAGCTGACCGCCGTCCTGCATCTGGACAAATTTCCCGGCGCATCCGACGCAATGCTGCGTCTGCTTGCTTAACTAAATTTGCAGGAGGTTCTTATGAAAGGTACATTAACACTGGAATTCCGCGAGAACAAGGAAAACCCGCACGACACCGAATTTGACGTCGCGTTTGACATTGAAGACTTCGACCCGGTCGTGTTTGCAAACGCGCTGGCACTGGTTGCAGAAAACACCTCGGACGACCCGGAGGCCATTGAGTTGCTGCTGTTCTGGGCGATGATGCTGAGCCGGAGGCGCCACAAGAAGGACGCGGACGAGAACGACGCAGAAAAAGAGGAGGAAGCGACCGATGAGTAACTGTACTGCCCTTGTGCCGCTCGTTGACGAGGCTGCCGAGTTCCGGCACTTTGAGCGTCAGACCGATGCCCGCCGCGCCGCCGAGGAACGGCAGCGCCGCGAGGTCGACGCCCGGCTGTCTGAGGCCGAGCGCCGCCGCCGGAAGGAGCTGCGCCGCGTTTTCAGAAGAGTTCGCGCCTGCGTGATGGGGATGCTTGCCACCGTCTGCGCGATCTCGGCGGTGCTGCTATGGAGCCCGGAGGCGCCGCTGTCCGCGGTCTTTCCGGCGCTGTGCTCCGCGCTTGCCGTATGGAACGGCATCCGGCGATGAGCAAAAAGAGAGCGCCCGCCGGCGCGGCAACACCGACGAGCGCAAATAAGGGGCTCTAAGAACTGCCCCTATGATACCACATCGCGCAGCTTTGCGCAAGAGAAATTTTAGGAGGCTACCACAATGACAATGGAAGAATATCTAAATGAGCATCCCCGCCACGAGGGCGAGGACAAGCCGATCAATCCCGATGCCTGCCCGCCATGCTGCTGTGCTTACTGCGGCGACGAGCTGATGCCGGGCGAGGTCATTTACGAGCTGGGCGAGGAAAAGGTGCATGACGAATGTTTCCTTGAATATGCAGAGGACGCGTTCACACCGGGATATCTCGCGCTCTGCCTCGGCTACACGAAAAGGACGGTGTGAGATGCGGCTGAGTGACGAACTGAACCTGACACAGGGGGAGCTTGCCGAGCTTTTGCGGCCTGCCTTCCCGCTGATCTCCAAGGCGGCGATTTCGCTTGCAGAGCGAACGCAATTTACGGGGGTGCAATTTACCGCCGCCGCGAAGAACGTTGCAAGAGCGCAAACAGGGCGCGTTAAACAGGCGGGCAAGCGCGTTCACGCAAGCCGCGTGACACTCTGGCTCGACGGAGACATGCTTGCATGGCTCAAGCGCCAGCCGGGCGGCGAGAATCTGAACGCCCTGCTGCGGCAGATGATCCGGCAGGCAATGGAGGGACACGATGCCGCTTCCGAGACTTGACAGCGGCGTGTCCGCATACTACACCGGCAGGGCGACGGTGGAAATGTATTTCCCGATCGACCTGAAGGGCAACGCCAGCGTCTGCTGCGAGCTATGCCGGTTTTACCGTCCGAATTCCCGCCGCTGCTCCCTCAACGACGCGGTGACGGAATACCCAAGCAAATACATCGGGTCGCAGTGCCCGCTGAAATTTGAAGACGAGGAGGAACACAATGGATAACATGAGGATTTGGGGGCGCTTCTCGACGACCCCAAAGGAAGCACAAAAGAACATTGATGCCGGACGGCTGAAGGGCTTCACGGACATCAACCCCATGTGGCGCTTCAAGGCGCTGACGGAGCAGTTCGGCCCCTGCGGTATCGGCTGGAAGCTGGAGATCAGGGATTACCGCATCGAGCAGGGCGCAGGAGACGAGCAGCGGGCGTTCGTGCTGGTCAATCTGTATTACCGGGAACCGGACGGGACATGGTCGGAGCCGGTGCCGGGCTTCGGCGGGGCCTCGTTCGTGAGCAGAGAAAAGAACGGCCCATACACAAACGACGAGTGCTACAAGATGGCGCTGTCCGATGCCATCGGCACGGCGTGCAAGGCGCTCGGCATGAGTGCGGACATCTACTTTGCCAAGGATCGCAGCAAATACACCGTCCCGGCAGCGGAGCCGAGTAAGCCAAAGCCCAAGGAGCCGGAAGCACCGCCTGCGCCTCCTCCCGCACCGCTCATTTGCGATTGCTGCGGTAAGGAGATCGTCGGCGTGACGCTGAAATCCGGCACGAAGAAAACCGTTGACCAGATCGTCGGCTACAGCCGTCAGGCGTTCGGGCAGGCGCTCTGTTACCAATGCACCAAAAATGCCATCAATGATGCCAATCGAAAGAAGGAGGAAACACCATGCTGAATCATATCACACTTGCCGGACGGCTCGTCAGAAATCCGGAGCTGCGCCGCACGCAGAACGGCACTGCCGTCGCAAGCTTCACCCTCGCCTGTGAGCGGGATTTCAAAAACGAGGGCGGAGACCGTGAGGTCGATTTCATCGACTGCGTTGCCTGGCGCAAGACCGCCGAGCTGGTTTCCGGCTACTTCACCAAGGGACGGATGGCCATCGTTTCCGGACGGATGCAGATCCGCGGCTGGACGGACAAGGACGGCAACCGGCGCAAGAGCGCCGAAATCCTCGTGGACAACATCTACTTCGGCGACAGCAAGCCGCAGGCCGAAGGAGCAGCCACGGAGGCAACCGGTGCAGAGCCTTACAGCGAGATCGCCGAGGACGACGATCCGCTTCCGTTCTGAGGTGATGCAGCATGATTTTTGATGTTCTTATTTCAGACTGCGAAAACCTCTCCCGCTTTGCAGATGTTGACGTGAATGTTATCCGCGTTCCCAATCTAACACAAAATCTCGCGGTTGCTGTCGCGGAGCTTCTGCTCTCGCTTGGTATTTCCGTCGTGCTTCTCCCGCAAGAAGGAGTTTAACCCATGGCATTGACAAAGAGCGGAATTGATTACTTTCCGCTCGATGTCACACTTGACGTAAAGTTTGAACTGATAGAAGCAGAATTTGGCTTGACAGGATTTGGTGTAATCGTTCACTTGCTGCAAGAGATTTACGGCAAGGCGGGTTATTACATTGAATGGACAGAGGAGGTTGCGCTTTTGTTCGCCCGCAAGATCGGGTTGGGTGGGAGCGTCGTTTCCGAAATAGTAGAGGCTTCTATCAGAAGGGGTATGTTCGACAAAGAGAAATATGAGAGGTTCCGCGTTCTCACGTCCAAAGGGATACAGAGGCGGTACTTTGAGGCAGTCAGCCGCCGTAAGGTTCTCGAAGTCGATTACAACATACTCTTGGTTGATGCTGCCCAAATTTTGCCCAATGTTGACATTCGAGTAAAAAATGTCAACATTTTATCCGAAAATGTTGACATCGCAAAACAAAGTAAAGGAAAGGAAAGTAAAGG
>ERZ1034925.418-NODE-418-length-19496-cov-12.738131_pt1 | contig 19496 bp, 29 predicted proteins | sample MGYA00520687_ERZ1034925 | MGnify/ENA primary metagenome ERZ1034925 (study PRJEB33766, sample SAMN09781758) | gut metagenome | biome: gut microbiome | host: Homo sapiens | place: Madagascar | study: EMG produced TPA metagenomics assembly of the PRJNA485056 data... | reverse complement strand
AGCCGCTCAACGTACCGCAGTAAGGCTATCTTACGGTCAACCCTCCCAAGCGGTGCGCTTTTGATAGCAGCGGTCATCTGCTGTCGGTCAAGTCCTTGCAGGCACAGTGGCAGCACCACACGAGCCGCCGCCACAGGCAGCACCGAGCCAGAAAGGCTGCGGCAACTCTCCGGCGTTGCGCTTTTCCGCACGTCTCGTTGCACGATTCGCAATTTTCGATCGTTTTGCACCATACCGATCGAGAAAAATCGGATAAACTCGATGATCGTAAAAGTATCGGTCGTATGTAGTGCTTGCCATGATATCCTCCTTACTGCTGCTTAATGCAGCGGTTGGTCAGTTTGCCGTACACGTCCTCGTACAGCTCCTGCTTGTCGCCGTTGTAGGTATACTCCGCATAGATGCCATCACCCGCCACAGTGGTGGACAGCAGTGCCTTATAGTTTTGGAGCGTCTTGCAAGCCCAGACCACAAAGACGTTCTCGAGTGTGATTTTGGTCTCGCGGTGCGCGTTGTACCACTCGACCAGTGCATTCTTGCACACACTTTCGTATTCTGCCATGCCGGTAATAATCATAGTATGTATCCTCCTTACTGCTTTTCCAGTGCCGCTTTCATGCGGTCGAAGAAAAATTGAATCACGATGCCAATGGTCTCATCGGTGATGGCCCACGAGATAAAACGTCCGTACTTGCTTGTGGCCAGGGCGGCCCGGAGCATCTGAGCCACCCAGGCTTTGCGCTCCGCACCTTTCTTGGTGCCCTGGATGTCCTTTTCTGCCTGCTCGATGAGCTGGAGCACGGTGGGCTTGACCGCCGCACCATAGCCCAGCCGGATGCAGCCAAGGGCGTAGAAGATGAAGCCGCCAAGCATCAGAGCCAGGGCCACCGGGCCCGGGACGGCGTTCAGGATTTTTGCTGCTGCGTCCATGCGTTTTCTCTCCTCTCATACAAAAATTTGTCGATTTCCTCCGCGCTCTGCTCCATTGCTTTGATATTATCACCTGACAGCTGAGCGCCTAAAACGGCGCGGTTGGAGCGCAAAAGGATGGTGATGGCGTTTTCCAGCGCCCCAAAATGCTCCAGATCGCGGCCCAGAGCGGCAGAGTGGTTAGAGTAGCCCGTCTCAAGCACTCCCACGCGCCTGTCCAGCTCATCCAGCCGTTTGTCTTGCGCATCGTCGGGAGCCTGTGCCTTTTTGATGTACTTGTGGATGATGTCCAGCACCTTGTCCAGCGTAATCGCTGCCGCGCACGCACTGCCCAAGATGCCCACAATCCAAATCAAAGCCTCTTTTTCAGTCATGTGCCCTCCCTGAGCCGCGTCAGGCCCTTTGTCTTGATGATCTTCGGGTAGTTGCGGGTGGTGACGTTCAAGTCCACGTTGCCCATGATGCCCGGCACAGAGCCTTTGCTGGTGTGCTGGTGGGCGCGGTAGATGTAATCCACCTTGGGTGTTTCGCCCGTGTAGTCGGCCAGCCAGACGTCCCAGCGGTTTGCCAGGCGCTGCATGTCCAGCTCATAACTGTAACCCGTGTAGGTGTACAGCTGGGCATAAAAGCCCATGGTTTCCACCTTTTCCAGCGCATACGCCACCACGTTGGTGAGGTCAAGCGTGGAGAGCTTTTTGAGTTTGTTTTCTTCCACGTCCACGCACACGGGCATGGTGAGCTCTTTGCCCCGCACCGCTTCCCGCACAAGGGCCAGCTCTGCATCGGCCATCGCCTCGCTGGTGGCGTAGGTGTAGTAGTAGGCGCCCACGTCCAGCCCGGCCGCTTTTGCGTTGCGGTAGTTGGTCTCAAAGGTGGGGTCGATGTACAGGCCGTCTGACCGCTTGGAGAGCTTGCGGTTTGTGGATATCGTCTTGAGCATCACGCCCTTGTAGCCAGCCGCTTTGACCTTGCGCCAGCTGTCGAGGGTGATTTTGCCCTGATACCGGCTCACATCGATGTATCGGTAAGGCATCGGCCCGCCCCAGCCGGGGGGAGCAGCGCTCTGGGTGTCCACAGTGGACACGGTGGTAGGATCTGCGGTGGAGTTGTCTGCCGCTTCCTTTGCGTGGGCAAGGGCGGCAAATAGCTTGCTCAGAAAATTAAAAATTGAAATCTTCATCTTTTTGCTCCCTCTTTGTGCATCCTTTGACCGCACACTTTGCAAAAAGCACCGCAAATGCTTTGCGCTCTGTGCCGGTATCAAAGTGCATGGCTTCTAGCCTCGTCAGCAGGCACTCACAAAGCTCTGGCCACGTTTCAGGCATCGGTTTCACCTGTAATTTCGTTGTACTCGGATTCGGTCAGCCGTTGAGGCTTGCGCTGTACCAGCATCCGCAGCATAGCTTTGGACCATCGGCCCGCCTCGTACTCTTTCTTTGCTTTTTCAAAGGCAGCACTGTGACTGTCATTCATTGCTCATACCCTCCTCAGTATTTATTGTCTCATCCTCGGTCGGGACATCGGCCAGAATGCACAGAAAATCCACCATGGATGCCAGCTGTGCCAAACTCGCGTCACGGTTTTCGTTTTCCGCTGCGGCCTGAATGCCGCCAGAATTGTGAATAATTTTCATGCTATCCCCTCCAAAAGATATTTAACATATTCATTCATGCGCTGTAACAGCTTTTTGGAATTGCCTTTAGCAGCATGGGATTTCTTCCATGAGCCATATTGCTCATATAGTGCAGCAGCAGGTTTTTCTCCCGCTCGGACAAGCTGAGCCAGCCTATAAAGGCGTTTCCGTTCAGCCTTGACGTTTTGAGGGTCAACGGTCATGATAACCTTTCCCTTTGGCGTCAAGCGGTAAATAAAACCTAGAAACCGGAAGCCATCTTGCAGCCGGACAATTTTTGTTTTGGTTGGGTGAAGCTTCATACCATCAGCATCGTATTTGGTCCGGATAGCTTCCCGCCACTTCTCCAGCTGCGTCTTGTCATGGTGGCAGATCCAGCTGTCATCCATAAAGCGGACATACTTGTCCGCACGCAGGCGCTCTTTAATGTAGTGATCTATGGGGTCAGGCACTGAGATCCCGGCTAGCTGCACCATCTGGCTGCCCGGACTATAACCGGCCTCGCCGGTGTATTGGCGATCCAGCACGTCACGCACACGGGCATATACGTTGTATGGCAGTTTGCGCTCAAAGCGCTGATTCGCCACCTCGTGCGGCATCGTATCGTAATAGTGCCGGATATCTACCAGCAGGCACCAGCCGTCAGGGCCGTGCTGCCGGTATTCGCGCTCCATCATGAGTTTGACCTGCTGCCGGGCCCAGTCGGTGCCCTTGCCTGTCTGACAGGCTGCATTGTGCCGGACAAAGCCCTTTGACATAGCCGGATAGACGGCATTGTCATTGAGTGAGCGCTGGTATACTCTATCCCGAAAACTGGTGGCTACCGCCACGCGGGGTTTTGGATAGGTGATTTTGACTTTAGATGTTGGCCGTGCCCTGTATGTACCGATTACAAGTTCCTGATGGAGCTTCAGAATTTCATCCATGCCGTATAGGCAATATCTGCCCACACTGGCCTTGCGGCGCACGCCCTTGGAGCATTTGCTCATGGAGGTATACAAGGCATCAAAACCGATTATCTCTTCTTCTTGCACTGCTTTTTCAGTTCTCCCGCAAGGAGCAGCCGGGTGATAGCGAACAACACCCCGCAGGGTGGCCGCGTCCGGCCGCTATTGTTCGCCTGCCAGAGGGCAGGCATGGCACTCGGCTCCTTGCACGGCAGTTTTCGCCTGGCCTCTGCTGTGCAGAGGCCTTTATGGGCTTGCTGCCGTCCAATCCGGGGCGCTGCGATTCGCGTTGATGCCGTTCCAGTTGTTCACATTGCCGCTGGAGTTCACGTTGAACGCATTGTTGCCGTTGCCACGATTCGCAGAGCGCAGCCGCACATTGCGGCCCAATAGCCTACAGCCATTTTTATGTCAAAGCGATTTATACCGCTTTGCATCACTCTCGTGCCAGTCCCGGCACCTCTGCCGGATATCTCGCACATTGCTACCCCAGAAAACGCACCGCTTGCCGGAGAGGTGGAAACTGACTTTTGCCATGTCCATCTCAGCCAGCAGGCGGGTACACAGCCGGACGGCACGTTTCTGGAGGTCAAAGCGGGCCTTTCTGGTTTCCGGCCCGTCCACCCTGATACTGTTGGCCTCAAAGATATCAAAATATATCTGATCGGCAGTTGCACGCAGCCGGCCGGGGAGGTGCGCGTCAATCTCCGGGTTAAAGATCTTTGCGTTTTTGGTGATCTGTCTGGTGTACAGTGCCAGATCCCGTGCCTCAAGCGGCAAAGTAAATTTGTTGTCCGGGATCTCGTCTTTGCGCATTGCCATGTAAAGCCCTCACTTTCTCACCGGGCAAGGGATTGCCCGGTGATTATGCCAATTTCGTGATTTTGCAAGCCGGGGCGCTGCGACCCGCGCCGATGCCGTACCAGTTGTTCACACCGCCGCTGGAGTACACGCCGAACGCACTGTAGCCGTTGCCACGACTCGCAGAGCGCAGCCGCACATAGCGGCCCACCGTGCGCTGTGCCAGATCGCGGGTAATACGCAGGGGGTAAGTCTGCCACAGGGCCTGCGGGGTCTTTGCGCCGGTGCGCTCTTTCCAGTAGGGCCAATAGGTACCCTCGCCAGATACCTGCGGGCTGCAATAGACTTCCTGCAGGGAGGGCAGGAAAATCTTGTCATAGGTTACAACGGCGCTGCCGTCATCGGTGACGGTGTTACCGTAAGTCACGACTTTCACGCGGGACAAGGCATTTTTGAAGTCATCGGAGAAGCCAGACAGGAAACCGGGCAGGGTGTCGGCCTGATCGGGTTTCATGTCCCACTTATCCTGCGGTTCCCACCATGCGCCAACTGCTGCATCGCTGTTAAGATACTGGCGGTATGCGGATTTCCACCACCGGTTGTCACCATAGCCTACAGGATGCAAGCCGTTTAAATCGCCGTTTTCTTTGGCAAGGAAAGTGCCCAGATTGCTGCCAGCGCTTCCAGCAGTCACGCCGCATGTTTCCAGCAGCTCAGATTTTTTCTGATCTTTGTAGACATAGACTTTCCAGCTGGTGGGTGCCGTGTCCGGCGCGTTATAGAAGCCGGCCAGACGGGCACCCGCCGGGGCTGCCTTGGTCAGGGTAAACTGATAGGTGGTATCGGTTTTGACATTGCTGCCCCAGTTCAGGCCCATCTTGACATTGTAGGTGCCCGCCACAAGGCCACCGTCCGGCACGACATAGAACGCTTGATATGTAGAAAAAGGCGTATCATACAAAGTTGCATAGTGCATCTGCAGCACCATTGCCGGGGCTGTGGTGCCGCTCTCGCCCTCTGCGGTATCGTCCGGCTGCACAACGTCCCATGGACAATCGTAGGTTTTGCCGTCCTTGTCCGTGTAGGTGTTCACCAGCTGGGTGCCAGTCGGGAAGACCGCAGGCGCGTTTCCAGCGTCCACGATGGCTTTGATGGCGTTATAGTCCATATCTGCTACCGCGTCCGCCTGTGCGCTTGCGATGGTGCGCAAGGATGTGCTGATACTTGCCAGGAGCGCGTTGGTACTGCTCTGCTGGTTTTTGAAAGTCTCATCCAGTACCCCGGGTTTTGTAAGTGTTGCCATTTAAGTTTCCTCCTCATAGGTATAGCAAAGAGCTCCGTCTACAATGGAAAGACCAAGAGAGGCCAGCGTTTGGGCTGCGGTGTCACTCGCTGCTTTTGCCGCTTCCGTGGCACTGTCGGAGGCGGCTTTAGCAGAGTCTGCGGCTTCTGTTGCTTTTGTACTTGCAGAGGAAGCAGATTCAGCTGCATCCTTGGCAGCAGTCTCAGCGGCGGCCTTGGCCGCGTCGGCCCGGGTGCCAGCTTCTTGGGTGAACTGTTTGCAGTACTCAAAGCCTTGGCCGAGGCCGTAGCGGACTTCAACGCCTTTTTTGGCGTTATAGATGCGCTTCAAAACCTCATCAAAGTTGAGTGTAATCATAAGCTAATCACTCCTGTCGGTGTGTCGTAGATGGTATCTGTCTCAAAATCAAAAGTATCCCAAAGCCAGTCCGCGCCCGCCTCGGCGGTAATGTTGCGCTTGTAGGGGTTGCAGGTGCCCTCGATGCTGAAGGTGATCTCCGTGCGCCCGCGCTCCACCACGTCCACACGCCACAGGCCCAGCCAGTACCATGTGCTGTCCTCATCAAAGGTGCAGCGCAGCCACTGGCCCTGCAAAGCGTTTTCGAGGGCGCTCTGGATGGTGCTCCACTGGCTCTTTTTGGCCTTGCACAGCAGCTCCATTTTGATGGTGCGCTGCTTGTAGTGCACCTCGCCGTCCAGCGCCCGGGACAGATCCAGCATAAAGTCAGAGCCCGGGACGTTGACAAGCATCGTCTCAGGCTCTGCGCCGGAAATGGTGGGGCTGCCCACTTTCATGTACAGCCCGAGGTCTTTCAGTGTGTGGATACTGCCGATCTGTGCGCCCATCAGCATCAGTCGTCACCTCCATATAGGGCAGCGATCTCTTCCGGGGACTTGCCGGATTTCGCAAGAAAAATAGCTCTTTCCCGCTGCTCCCGCTCTTCCCGTGGCACGGGGCTGTAAATCAGCTTTTCGCCGTCCCAGAGATAGTCAGAGCCTCCATGCTTGGCAGTGTCGTCTACAGGAAAATCATCCAAAATTACAAGGCCGGGTGTATCCGGTGACGGTGCATAGTCTTTGTTGACCCATCCGCCATCATATAGACGCCCGTCCGAGCAGATTTTTGCAACATACAGAAATTCAATTCCGTTCTTTTTCATAAGGCACCTCACATAAAAGCATAAAGCTGAAGCGGAACACATACGTTTGATTTATATTCCCAGTTATCCTCCCCGCTTTGCAGGGTGGTGTATTTGTCACACTGCGGCCGGAAAAAGGCGTCTGTTCCATTTGTGTCAATATCAAACTGCACATACCGCATGTATCCGTCCCAAAAGCGAATTTTGTCCTTAAAGACAGCAACGTTGCGCCTATGCATGGTGTCCCAAGGGAAGATAATCGCCATGGCTTCTCCGTTGACAGGTAAAATAATAGAGGAGCCTCCAGCTCGATAAGTCTCTGTTTTGCTCGAAAACCATCCATGCGATGTTTTTGTAGCATAGCTCTCGTAGGTCAACATAACATAGTTGCAATTCTGGGCATTGATTGGAATATCGGTATAAGTACCGCTAAACACAAGCTGCCCATCCGCAACGTCCTTGAAGCTTCGGATGAGCGTATTGCGCACACCGTAAAACGTGATCTGTCCCGAGCTGATGGTACAACTGCCGTTGCCGTCCGTGATGGAGATGGAGCCGGACTTGATATTGACCTTGCTGCTTCCATCGGTGACAATGATGCCATTGTTGGATATCTGAACATACTTGCCCGAAAGGGACTCATGGCCGACTCGGAGGCCATTCGTTTTGTCAAAAGACAAGTAATTTGTGGCTGTTTTGGCCGCTTCCGTGGCCTGCTCGCCCACTTTTTTCACGGCCTCGTCGTTCGTTTTTTTGTATTTGGTGACCCAATCGTAGATGTTGCCGGAATATTTTTCCGAGGTGGAAGTCTGTTCCTCCAGCAGGTTGGTTTTGCCCAGGTTCGCCACCTGTCGGTCGGTGAGGGTCTGGCGCGTCATGCCGAAGGTGAATTCTTTCTTGCTGGGGTCGTCCAAGGGCTCCACCAGCTTTGTGCAGAGCATCACCACGTCGATGCTGTGAGGCTTGCTGATGATGTGGGCATAGCTGGCAAAGGTCAGCCTGTCCTTGTCATAGCCTGCATCCACGAGATCAACGGCCTTGATGGTGTAGCTCATGGTCATGAGGGAATTTTTCTGCAAATCCTGCACCGCAGCACCAAAGAGATCATCTGCACTGTCGGCATCATAGTCAGCCACTTTGGAAATGACACCAAATTTTTTTACTGCCGCGTCATTTTGTATCCAGTTGCAGTCTCCGTCCTCCTGGTACAGACTGTACGAGTACCCACTGGGCAAATATTTTTGGATGGCAGCAGAAGAGGTGTTGCGGATGCTATAACGCTCTTCATGGTCTGCCACCTCGGTCTTTTTGCCCCACCACAAAAACTTCCAGACCCATTCTGTGCGGGTCACGGTGTGCTTGTTGCCCGTGGGGTATACCCGGGTAAACATGGAGTTGATATCAGTCTTTTCGGTGAAATCCAGCAGGTTCACGCCATACTCAATGGTCTGGTTGACGAGGCGGTCGGCCTCAAAGGCCTGATCGCAGTAGTTGAGCACGTTGTTGCCCGTGGCGGGGTTGTAGGTACAGTAGGCATAGCCGCCGTACACCTTGAGCACCATCTTGTCGATGATGTCCCAGGTGCTGCCGTAGTCCTCGCCCACGCCGTAGGCGTCCATATCGCCGTAGTGCACCACCAGATCGCCCAGCGCGGCGGTCACAGTGCCCAGCTCAAAGCGCTTCATGCGCATTTCGCCGCACTGCTGGTTGTGGGCGCTGATGAGGTGCTGCAAAAACTGGGCCAGCTTGCCCTCGTAGTTAAAAGGCGTGATGGCCGAATCGTTGAAGTAGGAGAGGGCTCCCTCGCAGTACACCGCCCTGCGGTTGTACCAGTCGGCCTCATGGCTCAACACGCGCCCGCGCCAAATTTCTTTTGGGGTGCTTTCGTTGCCGTTTGCGTCAAAATCGCTTTGCTCCACCGTGATGCAGGTGGACATTTTTTGCAGATTGCTGTACTGCGGGTGGGTGCGGGCCATGGTAAAAGTAAGGCTGCCGCCCTTGCTCACCTCACGGGTGAGTTTGGGCGACAGCACAAACGTCGCCAGGCTTTCCGCATCCCCGCGTCCTTTGGGCCGAGGATGCAGCAGCCGCTTGTCCTCGGGGTTGCCAAAGGGATACGCATAGATACGATACACGGTTTAGTTGCCCCTTTCGCTCAGTTCGCCGAGATATCCCAATCGTTCGTTCATGGCCGGGGCCATACCCCACACCAGCGAGTCGCCGTCTGCCTTGAAGACCGGGTTGGCCGTCTTGGGCAGGTACTGATGCACCACGTTATACAGGGCATCCACAGAAGCCTGCATTTTTTCCTGGTAAGCGGTAAGCTTTCCACCGGACTGATACGACGGCATGGCATAGCGATCCTGCATGAAGTCATAGCCTGCATAGGCCCGCTGATTGCCGTACCAGTAGGCGTCCTGGATGTCTTTATAGCTCAGGGTGCTACTGGTGACGGCAGAGGCCGCAGCGGAGCTCTTCTTTTTGAGGAAAGAGCCCAGTGCAATGCCGCCCGCCAGCGCCGTGATGCCCAGAATGGCCGCAAGGATGGGATTCCCCATCACCAGCGAGACAATGCCAGACAGGCTGGAGATGATGCTGGAGGCCATGCCAGAAAAGCTGGAAGCAATGCCGGAAAGAGCACTGCCCACGCCGCCGGATGCATTCAGCCCCTCCAGGATTGTGGAGAAGCTCTGCACCGCGGTCCCGGCCTCCGTGGCTCCGGCTGCAATACCGTCCGAAAAGATCGCTTTGATCGAGGAAGCCGCCGCACTCAGGCCGCCGCCAGCATAGGCGTCATTGACGGCGCTCAATGCATTGGCCGCCCACTGGGCGATGATCTCCCGCTGGCCCTGATCCACCTGGCCCCAAAGCAGTTTTGCAAAGTCTAGTGCAAGGCCGCTCCAGTCTTTGCTTTTGATATCCGACACGATGCCCCGGAAAAGCCCGAAAATGCCGTCAGACCACTCGCTTTTCGCCTGGCTCAGGGCCTTATCAATGCGGCTCTGCATTTCGGTCACAGAAGAAGCCACATTTTCCACTTCTTTGTTCAACTCGGCTGTGGTATCCTTGAGGGCACTCGTGATTTTTTGAGTGTCCTGTGCGGTTTTCTTGGCCGCAGAAGATGCGGCTTGAGCCGCTGCCCCGGATGTGTTGGCGGCACTTGCCAAGATTTTTGCGTTGTTCGCGGCGGACAGATTGGACATTATCATGGAGTTGTACTCGTTTTTATCCGCAATGCCCTCATCGGCTGCCGTGATATGAGGCACTTTCACGGTGCTGTTGGCCGTCTTGACGACGGTTGCGCCCGCCGTGGCAAGCATGGCCGCACCGCCTTTACCGGTCAGGCCGTTGATAAAGCTTTGAAGCAAGCCTTTGCCCCACTGCACCATCTGAGAGGGCAGCGTTTTCAGCCAATTCAAGCCGCCCGCAATGCCATCTTTAAAAGCATTTGTAACAGCGCTTGCCATGCTCTTGATGCCGTTCGCCAAGCCCTGCAAAATATTTGCGCCAAGGTTGACCCAGTTGACGGCAGAGACCACCGAAAGGATGGCTTCAACGATTTTTACGAAATTCTGGACGATCAGAGGAATGCTGTTCAAAATGCCGCGGCCAAGCTGCACCACAAGAGCAACGCCCCCTGCAAGCAGCTTGGGGGCATTGTCGTTGATAAGACCGGCGATATTGGTCACGATGTCGGGGATGTACGAAAAAAGCTCAGGTAGGCCCTCTACAATGCCGTTTGCCAGGTTGAGGATGAGGTCGATGCCTGCCGAGACGAATTGCCCAAAATTGGCCCGCAGATCCTCGGTGAATTGGAGCACCTGCGGCAGGGCAGATGCCAGAAAGGCGGGGATCCCCTCCGTAAAGCCGGACGCCAGAGACTGCATCAACTCGGTGCCGCTTTGCAAAATGTTTGGGGCCAGCGTTGCGATGACCTGCGGGATCCCCGCCACGACATTTCCCACAGCCGGGAGTAGGTTGTCCAGCAGGTAGGTGCGGGCCGTCTCGGTCAGTGCCTGGAGCGAAGAGGTCAGCTCTCCGCCCGTGGCCAGCTGGCCCAGCACGTTCTGGAACGCCGCGCCCATGGCAGAGAAAGAGCCCGTCAGCGTCGTGGCCGCTTCTTTGGCCGTGGTGCCCGTTATGTCCAGCTCTTGCTGGATGACGTGGATGGCGTTGTACATGTCCGCCAGGTTGCCCAGCTCATACTTTTGGCCGGAGAGCTTGGAAGCGTCCGCCAGCAAACGGGCCATTTCGGCCTGTGTGCCGCCGTAGCCCAACTTCAGGTTGTCCAGCATGGTGTAATTCTGCTTGGCAAAGCCCTGGTAGGCGTTCTGGATAGCCGCCATATCGGTGCCCATTTTGTTGGCGTTGTCGGCCATGTCGGTCATGGCCATATCGGCCACAATGGCCGCAGCCTTGGTGTTGTTGCCCAGGCTGGACAGCAAGCTGGCCGCAAAGCTGGTGGTCTGCTCCATGTAGTCGTTGGCGCTCAGGCCGGCCGTTTTGTAGGCCTGTGCCGCGTTCTGCTGCACGATGCCCGCGCTGTCTTTGAAAAGCGTTTCGATGCCGCCCAGGCTCTGCTCCAGCGCACCGCCCGCATTGATGGAGGCGGCAATGGTTTTTCCGATGGCTGCGGCACCCAGCACCTTTTTGAGCGTGCTGGCAATTTTCCCGCCAAAGACCTTTCCAAGGTCAACTCCGGCCTGGGAGATGTCGCCGCCCATCTCTTCGGTGATCTTGCTCTTGATGCCCTCTGCCGAGGGAATGATCTGCACATAGGCTTTTGCAAGCTCAATCCCGTTTGCCATCTTTTACACCTCCCTCCGCCGCACGCATGGCGGCCTCATACTCTTCCGGGCTGTCAAAGCTCTGTACCAGCCCGCCGTCTTCGGCTGCGGTTTCACCTCGCAGGGCATCCAGCAGGGAATCCGGGCCTTTGCCCTGGCCTCCGCAGAGCACCCAGTCGATGTGCCGCAGGTTGTCCAGAATCGCCGCGCGGATCTGTGTTTCCAGCGGGATCTCCTGCCCGGCAAGGTGCATCTTGCTGCGGCTCTCCGGTGGAAGCCCTGCGGCCAGCGTGGCCGCAAGGCGCACCGGGATGCTCCGCCAATCCAAAACGTGGTAATACTGGGCAAAATCGCAAATTAGTGCATCCTCATCCGATGCGATCAGGTCGGCGAGGCAGAGGAGTTTTTTCCCTCTTTCACAGATTGCATCAGTTCAAAAATTGCGGTGCCCACAGCAGTGGTGGACACGCGGCCAGATGCGCCCCGCAGATGGTCATACAGCTTCTTTTTGTTTTCCTTGCCCAACAGCCGTTTCACAGCCGCAGGCATGGCGTAGGCGTCGCCGTCGTTCATGGCAGCGAAATCCTCCAGAAGCTCCATATCATCCAGAGCGGTCTCATCAATTTCCAGTTCAAAACCGTCATTCAGCTTTGCGATCATGCCTTATCTCCTTTGCTCTCAGTGACAGCGGCAGTCTGTTCGTTTTCAGACTGGCTCAGCTCCTTGGCTGCGGCAGCAGCCATGATATACTCATAGTGGCTCTGGCCATTTTCGTCCGGCACGGCGGAGATCGTGGTCTCATAGCCCACCGCGGTATTGTCCGCATAGGTGATATCGCCCACTTCCGTCACGGCAGCGTTGGGGACGACGATGCGCTTTTTGGTGTTGTTTTTCAGCAGCATCTCCACAACCCAGCTGCACGGGACGTTTTCCTCGGCGTTGGACTGGACAGAAATTCCAGCTTCAAGCGTGCCGCTGACGTTATCGTCACCATACACGGCCTTGAGGACTTCCACGTCGGTGGCCTCGATCAGGGTGAATTTGAAAGTATCGGCCTTTTCGCCCTGCGTATTCAGCACGGTATCACCGCCCCATGCGGATTCACTGGTATTGGAGGGGCTGTTGGAGTTCACAAGGCCATTCTGAGAGATGTAGCCCAGCGATTTAAAAGCCTCATTCAGCGCCGTGGTGGCGTCCGTGGGCAGGGTAGTGCCCAGAGGCGCGCGAAATACCGCACCGCCCACTTTGGGCTTTGCAGCGGTTACATTTTTTGCGTTTGCCATAAAAAGCTCCTTTCTAGTCGTCGTAGTAGGTCACGTCGAAAATTGCCTGGTAGCGGGGCAGCTTTCGGGTGGTATCCGGGAAATCGTAATCGGTGTTCAGGTCACAGGCCGAAATCTGCGGCAGCGTGACTGCCTCCAGCATCGTCTGTACGATTCTGTGATTCATCTGGGCGGTTTCCAGTTTGGTCTTGCCGTAGGACTGCACCGCCAACGTGGCAGAGAAAAGGCCGTCTCTCAAGTTGGAGCCCGTTTTCTGGATGATACAAAAACTGCCGGAGGGGTGCTCCGGCATGGACAGATAGCAGGGGTATGCGTTTCGGCTCAGATGATCCTGCAAAATACGTTCGATCATTTGAGTGCCCTCAAAATTGAGTTTGTGTCGCTGTTTTCTTGGATGGCTTTCGGGGAGACGGCGGTGATCTCTGCCACCGCACGGGTCTGCTCGGTGTAGTAGGTGGCCTCATAGCCGTCGCCAAGCTTTGCCTGGGCAGAAAAGGCGATTTCAGACAGGCCGTTCCTCATCTCCGGGCTCCGCAGCAGCTTGCGCACGCCCGCGCTGTTCAGCTTGATCTTGACATTACTCATACCGTTCCACCTTTACTTTCTTGTTCCAGCAGAGCGGGATCATTTCCTCAATGCCCTGTGTGGGGGCTCCGTAGGTGCGGAAATCCTGCCCGAAGAAAGAGACCCGGACATTGTCCCAGTCGTGGGTGTCCCCTTTGGGCAGGGCCAGCACATAGGCCAGATGATGACCATTCAGCTGAAGCTCGGAAACTACGTCCTCTGTGGAGGGCTCTCCCACAAGCACATTGTGGACAGTCTCCGCCGTTTCGCTGTAGAGCGGCTCCCGGGCCTCATTTTCGCCCGTTTTGGTTTTGACATAAAGAATGACGTCAATGCCTTTAATCATCGCACAGGCCCTCCAGAGGGCTGCGGGAGCCGATTCTATCACCGACTCCCAGCAGCTTCTTTTCCAGCTTGGAGAGATACAGCTCGCCGGAGGAGCCGCCGCCCATCGTCCAAGACTGGGAATACCCCAGCGCCGACGCGGTGCCCTGCGTGGCCCCCATGGGGTAGGTGACGCCGCTGTCGCCGCCATCATAGAGCTGGCGGCGCACCATCCGGCAGGAGACCACCTTTTTGGCTTCCTCCGGAGCGGCTTTGCTGTAGGAGTCGATAATGATGGCCGCTTCCTCCAGCAGGGCGGTGCATTTGGCCTGCTCATCCTCGGAAAGGGTGCGGAATCCTGCTTCAACGTCCTGTGTGGTTGCGTAGCTCATACATACACCCCGGTCTCTTAGGCTTCGGTCTTGGTCAGCTTATTGAAAACGCTGGTATCACAGCGGAAACCAACCTCGATCTCGGCACGGACTGCAAACATATTCTGCTGGAACAGGTTGATGGTAGTGCTGCCATCGGTCAGGGTGGCCTGATCGGAAATGGAAATCTGCACGCCCTCCACGGTGCCATACATGGCCTGCGTCCAGTCACCCGCAAAACCGACGACGTTTTTCTTGGCAGCAGTTGTGTCCACAATGTAAGCAGCCTTGCTCTGGTAGGTGCGTGCGCCCAGGATCATGGGGACGGCGCCCTCGGCCACGTTGTTGATGAACAGCGGGCGTTTGTTGCTGTCCACAGCACTCAGCAGGACGGATTTGCCCTTGGGAGAGAGCACAAAGCCGTTCAGGATGCCATCATGGTCTGCAATGTCTGCATCTGCATCCACAAGGCCCTTGTAGGCATTGGTGCCGATCTCCTGAGCCGTGATATTTTTCAGGGTGTCAAAGTTGGAGCCGGGGGCGTCCACAGCGCCAAAAACGGTGGCATCAAACTTCTTAGCCAGAGCCAACGGCAGGCGCTTCTTCAGCTCCTCATACAGGTTGGGGATGTCGCGCCGGAACTGGTTGGAGAACGGGACGATGACCGCCAGCGTGTAAGGCGTCATCTGCTTCGTGGTCATGGTGCCACGCTTGACGGGCTTCTTGTCGGTCTCATTCACCCATGCGGCCTCGGGGTCGCCAGTGATGACCGGGATGGTGACGCCCAGGCCGGGCAGTCTGATCTGGCGGGCCAGCGTCATGATGGCCGAGCTTTCCTGCGTTTTCTGGAGGATTTCACTGGAAACCTCGCCGGGGAGGGAAATGGATGTGGTGCGGTTGATATCAACAGCCATAATAAATCTCCTTTTTAGGTATTGTTTGTGACCTGGTTGAACCACTCAGTGAATTGCTCACTGGTGGAGCCAGTCATTTTTCGAGTGGGGTCTCCACCATCTCGCACGTTGGGATACCCTGCATTCTGTGTATCGCCAAAAGCCCACGGGTTTGCCTTTACGGCCTCATCAAGAGCTTTTTCGATATCCGTAGAACGATCCTTGGAGTCTCTGAGAGCATCAAGATCCAGCAGAGCACGGACAGCTTTCACGCTACGGCCCTTTTTGCCAAAAATTGCGGCGTTCAGGGCTGCATCAAACTCAAAGCCATCGGCCTGGGCTTTCATATCGCTCTGGAGCTTGGCAAACTCGGCCTCGTACTCTTCCGGGGTCTTCTTGCCATCAAATTTGGCAAGGCCATCCTGTGCGGTCTTGAGCTGGGCCTGGGCGTTTTCCAGCTGAGTCTTGTACTGGGCAGCGGCAGTCTTTTCACGGTTGATGTCGTTGCCGTTCTCACTCATCAGCCAGTTCAGCTGTTCATCCGTGATGCCTGGAATTTTGTTCTTTACGTCTTCTCGTTTCATGTGGAAACCCCTTTCATTCTGTGAAATTGCAGCCTGAAGCTCCAGTTTGGTCACGCGGTTCTCACTCCGCGGATGGTCAGGCAATTTTTCAGGCGGGATACGCGCCGCCCTCCGCTATGGAGCCCATTCCGTCCTCATGCGGGCAAAATGGGCATGAAAAAGGCAGAGCCGAAAATCAACTCTGCTCTTTGGTATCGTTTTGGACTCTCGCCGCATACGCGACACGTTTCTGGGCGTTGATGGCGTCCTTGTTTTCTGCATAGCGCTCCCGGCGCAAGGCATTGATGTTGCTGCCTGCATCCCGGTACCGCTTGAGGTATTCTTCCGGGTCATACCCGGCCACGGTAGTGCTGCGGCGAAACCTCACAGCATACTCGCAATCGCAATGAGCATGGATGTGCTGTGCGTGGCCGCCTCTGAGCGCTTTTGCTGTGGCCCTCTGCCATCCTCTGGAAGCCAGAGTGATACAGAACGCACAAGTATCTCCATGAGGAATCCAGGCCCATTCCGCACCATCTCTCTGGGCGTTCTGGAGCGTGGTATCGGCCCCGGCCTGCTTTACAAGACGGCTGACGCCGCCCTGCATCAAAGCCGGGCTGTTTTGGGTGGCTGTCACCATCTGGGCTACTTCGCTGTAGCTGGCGGTGGCGGCAGGCACGGCAGCAGGGACAGAAGCGCCCTCCGCTGCGGCCATGACGTCGTACATCTGGGCCGCAAGCTCCGCGCTGCCCTCGCCGTACTTTGTGACTAAAGCGTTCGCATAGGCGATCAGTGCGTCAGTGTTTTCCATACCGTGGCGGTCATTGTATTCTTTCATGAGCTTTCCGGCCTTTTGGTTCAGTCTGGAGAGCCGTTCAACGTACTCACTCCACGACTTTGCGGACACTCTCATTTTCTTCCTCCATCAACACCTGCTGGCCGCGCACCCGTTGCTCCTGTGCTTTGATGCGCCGGATATCAGCCTGGTCAAATCCAAGCATTTCCAGAAAAACATCGGTTGTGGCAAACTCTTTCCGTGCAGTTGCAATTTTGATAGCTGCATCTGCCGTGACCGCCACACTGGGCATCGCTGGGTTCTTGAAGTGGGCCATAATGTTGCGCTCCTCATCGGTCAGCTCTTCCAACGTCACATTGCGGGCGATGGCCTGAGCCATGCAGGCAATCGTCCGCAGGGCGTCGCCATTGCTGGTATTCAGCTGCTGGGCCATCAGCACAAGGGTCTGGCTTTGGGCCAGAATGGCGTCGCTGCTGGTGGGATTGGCGTCATTTACAACACCAACATCCGTCACGGTCAAGCCCGTGGCAGCTGCAAATTGGGTGGCCGTCATCCTCATTTTTTCCACATGAGGCGTCAGGCTCCCCTGGCCCAGCTGGCCAAAGACGGGAGGTTCGCCTGTATCGGGGTTTGAGGTCGCCGCAATGATGGCACCCATGTACTGCTTGAATTTATCCGAGGTGATGGCATCATACTGGTCATCTGTCACGCCCAGAATATATTTTTGGGGTGTTGTGTCAAATTCCAGCGCCACTGTGGCATTGGCCACGGTGCGGATATACTCATCAATCAGCGATCGGATAGCCCGCTTGAGGCGGCTGCGTCCAAAAGGCTTGTTGCTTGTGGAATTCCAGATCATCGGTTCCATCAGAGGGCGGCTCATCTTGTGAGTATGGCGCTCAGCCGTCCACTGGCTTCCGTTTCTTTTCAGTAAGATAACAGCGGTGTCCGTGTAAAAATTGACAAGGGATGGGACCCAGGTATCTTTCTTACTTTCATCTGGTACAATGTCGATGATAGCAAGGCCGCAGTCAATGCGGCCTTTTTCACCGTTCCAAAGGGCAGAAGCCGAAGAGGGAGAGTGAAAACGGATGCGACAGCCGATGGCGTTATCAGCTGACAAGGTTGCAAAAACGCAGCCATATTTCAGCTCATCCCGGCACGCCTCGGTATACTCTGCAATCAGTCGATTGTTAGAGATCATCTTGGATAAGCCGTCCAGATTTCCGCTGCTTCCGACAAATCCGTCAAACATGCTGCGGGCGGCAAGGACATCCACGGCCTTTTGACCCCAGTTGCAGCCGACGATCAAATTATTCAAATTTTTAGGCAGGGCAATGCCGAGGTTTACGTCACTTAACGTGACATGTCCCTCGTAATATTTATCTTTCGTTGCATTCCGGCCTTGGTGGTAATTAAAAGCATTTCCCAGTTCAAGCAAGCTTTTTTGTTCATCGGCTGTCAGGCCGGGCACGATGCCAAACTGTAAATTTGTCATGTTTTTCCTTTCAGCCGATGCGCATTTTGCGCGTCGGGTCACGTTTGCAGGTTTTAGCGCCCCAAAGTGCCAGCGCACAGGCTTCCACAGGGAGGCTGTTGTCTCCGCCCAGGCCAAACCCACCCGCTATGGGGCGTTTGGTCGCCGTCATGGCGCTTTCGTTCAGGACGGTCTGCGGGCGGTACCAGGTCAGCCCGCCCTCATCGATGCAGGTTGTGAAAACGCTGGCCGCCGCGATCACCTCACGGGAAGAGGGACGGATGATGGACAGCTTTGCCCGCCAAGTATCTTTGATGCGGTCAACCAAAACATCAACGCCGTTTCGGCCATCGATCACCACACAGCTGGCCTTTCCGTACCGCTCGTTCAACCAGTCGGCCAGCCAGGTCAAGCCGTGGCCGGACGGCTGCATCTCGATCAGCGATACACGGGCCGGGCCCTCTTTCGGGATGACCGCGCCGCACAAGCATGCACAGCTGCCGTCCGGCGCAAATTTGACGCCGTAGGCGGTTTTGCCCTCTGGCTTCAGCTCATCGCTTGCACACTTGGCCCACGCTTTATGGTCGATGGCATAATCGAGGTGCTCGGCAGCAATGGGGCTCCACCACCCGAGACGTTCCCGGGCAAAGGTGTCCGGGTCCATCTGTTCGGCTTCGCCCTCGATGGTCGAGAGCTGGATGCGACGACCTAAAGCCGGATTTGTGGCGGCCCAGCGCTTGGGGTCTTTCACGTCGCCGATCTCTGGCACCGAAAACTCAAACCAGGCCGCTTTTTGTGTCTTTCCGTCCAGTGCCCGCTGCCGCAGGTTGCGGAAAACGGTACCCACAGCATCCGGGCCGGGAGGTGTGCCGACATAAACCGTTTGCGGGTTGAGGCTAGCCGAAATGGCAGGCAGGAAAGAGCCCTGAGCCGCTTCATCCAGCTCCTGAGCCTCGTCAAAAATAAGCAGGTCTCCATGCTGGCCGCGTCCGCCGTTGCGGGTACGGGCCAAAAATTTGATACGCGCCCCGGTCTTGAGGATGATCTGTTCACGGCCCAGGGCGGTTTTGATCTCGGCCACATGCTTGCGGAGCTTGGGACTCTCGAAAAAGTCCCGCATTTCCTCAAAGGTCTCCGTGGCCGTTTTTTGGAGGTGGGCGGTATAGATGACCGTTTCGTTGAGCATGAGCATTCCGGCACCCGCACGGCCCTGCACAAGCAGGCTTTTTCCGTTCTGCCGGGGAACAGATCCGCCGCAGGAGGGAGCAGACCACTTACCGGAAGCCGTGCGCCCCATCCAGTCATCCAGAACGTCGCTCTGCCAAGGGTCTAAAACAATGCCGCCCGCACGAAGAATGCGGACGGCATCCATACCATCAGACGACTGATATAACGGGGCGATTCTTTCGCACGGCTCCTGGTTTCCCACTATCTTCTCTTTCCGTGAGGATTTTGCTGATCTCGTCGCCATCGTCTTGCACTCCCTGAATTTCTTCGATCTCTCGAATGGTCTCTCGATATTGCTTTGTCAAAGCAGGCAGCGCCCGGCAATCCTTGCAGGAATCAATGCCAGCAGCAAGGACATTGGCAAGGCTTTTCAGCTGTTCCAGCCGGGTGCCAGTTGCCGTGACTGCTTTCATTTTTGCCATGGTTCAGCCCCTTTCAAAAATTCCCTGTGTGTAAATC
>ERZ1034925.417-NODE-417-length-19611-cov-100.774289_pt1 | contig 19611 bp, 26 predicted proteins | sample MGYA00520687_ERZ1034925 | MGnify/ENA primary metagenome ERZ1034925 (study PRJEB33766, sample SAMN09781758) | gut metagenome | biome: gut microbiome | host: Homo sapiens | place: Madagascar | study: EMG produced TPA metagenomics assembly of the PRJNA485056 data... | reverse complement strand
CAACATCATCTGAAGTTGGCGTATACTTAACACCGGTAGTATTATCTACAAGATTTCCTTCTTTGTCAAAATGAGCGTTATCGAGATTTACTTTCTCTTTACCATCTCCAAACTTAGGTAGTTTAAGTTTCTTTCTAAGCTACTTCTCAGCCATATGCTATTCTGCTTCAGCCTATGCTTTTCTTCTACGCTTAATCTTACGAAAGAGCTTATGACGCTGATAGTCATTCTTCTTCTGCATCTTTCGCTTAGGACTTTCCATCTGTGTCATAATTAGTTGAGTTTAAGATTATTACCTCTTCTCCACCAGAACTTCTGCCCGTATGAGTCTTTGCCAAAGTTATTAGATGGAAGTAAGTTTAGTATATTCGGAAGATTTGTAGATGTGACAGATTCATACATTTTCTGTCTCTGATCATTCAACATCTTCTACTGCTAAGCTTTAACCTCTTCGTTGGTAGGGCCAATCAACGTATTAGGAACATCAACTCTAATTGTACTAGGCTATTGCGTAGAGGGGGAATTTATAACTATAGGGCTAGCGTTCTTAGTGTCTTCGTAATCCTACAAGATATCAACTAACTTGACATTATAGTTATAGGCGTCCTTATGAGCATTCCTGTGATTACGAGCTACTCTAACAAGGCTATTCATGCTATTGAGGTTCCTAGAGTAGTTCTAAAGGGAATCTTCGTAATAACCTTTCTATTTAAGAGCTCTAGCATAATCCTATGTAGATTTAGCTCTAAGAGCAGCTCCGTATCTTGTATGCATAAGTCTTACGTAGTCTTTAACAAAGTCTGCATCGCTCTTGTATGTAGTGTATGTCTTACCGTTCCAACCTACGCCTCCATAATTATGCTATTGTCTAGCAACTCTAGATCTACCATAGTTAGACTCGTATGCAAGCTGGCGCATTACGTTATAGTACGCCGCATCACCGTAACCATATCTGTTTAGCTATTGTCCTACAAGAGGGCCCATTCTGCCAACAAAAGTATTAATAGGATCATCTTTTCCGCCTTTATATTTATGTAGTATAGGATGCTCTTCGCTTAATGGAGTATCAAAAGGCATTGGCTTAATAATGTCTTCAGCTATATTAACATCCTTTCCTTCATTATAAGCATTTAGTATAGCCTATACATTCTAATCCATCTACTACTACTCTTCTGGACTAGGTTCCTCAGCCTGGGTGTTTCCACCCAAGTTGATTCCTCTAATATCCTTCCAGTAATCAGCGCCATTCTTCCACGCTTCATACTTCTGCTAAAATGTCTTATTATCAAACTTCATTACTTCTCGCCAACCGTTTTGTTCTTAAGGGCCGTGCGAGCCTTAAGTTTCTCGCGTTCATAAGCAGCATCATCCTTAGCCTTCTACAGCTCTGTTTCATGCTTCATCTTATCCTTCTCAAGCTGAATCTTCTAATCCTCTATCTCACGCTTCTACTTAGCTTCGTAACGCTTATTGTAAGCCTCTTGATTAATCTTCTGCTGTTCAAGAGCCTGCTTGCCAAGTTCCGCAACATCCGGTATTCCGTTATTATCTTGATCCATATCTTCTACGCCACGATAAGCATTAATCTATGCTACAGCTATCTTAGTCTAATTATCTTGATCAATCTGATATCTCTGAAGATCCATCTAAGCTTCCTATAACATGAGCTCTTGCTGTTTAGCTTCATTCTGCATCTGCTGTAACTGCTGTTGCTGCTGAACTTCTGCTTCCTGCTGCTGTTGCTACATCTGCTCCTGTCTAGTCTGCATATCCTTAAGCTTCTGCTTAATGATGTTAAAGTTATCATTTGTAAGTATCTCTGCTGCCTCAAGTAAGCTAGCACCATTCTGCATAGCTGGCTGTATAAGCTGCTGAAGTTTCTGTATGTTCTCAAGATCCTTAGATGTATCACTTACGAATACATCCATGTCCTCATAGTAGAACTTAGGTGTAATGTCTAAGAATGCTCTTTCTCCGTTATCGAAGATGTACTGTAGCTTCTGCTTACCAGTCTCTTCCCAAGCACCCTTAGCTGTATTAAGGAGCATATTAAGTACTCTTCGCTTACACTGGTTGTGAACCCAGAACAATGGCTCTGTGATATGTGAGCTCTGTACAACAGATCTCTCTACATTACCAACCATCTCTGATGAGCTCACAGCTCCTTCGCGCTGCTGTGTAATACCAGAGATCGTTCCGGCAAGCTCCTCTATCTTGTCCATAAGCTGTATATACTCAGCTATGACGTTAGACATCGTAAGATCTAATGCTGTAATCTAATTGAACTGTGCAGGCTTGCCACCTTCTCTTCCAGGAATATTCCAGCCTTCTTCATATGGGTTAATGAAGTTGACGCCAACACTAGACAAGTAATGCATCCATTTAGCTGGACTGATATTCATAGACTTAGGAATCTATGTAATATCCATATTAACAACCTTACCCTTATCTCTAGCGATAGCTAACTCAAGTCTGTACCACAATACAATATACATGTACTGCAATGGCTTAAGTATGCTAACCAATGATCTAGGCTTACTATTTGTATTACTGTAAATAGCACCACAATAAGGAAGCTTCTGGCTGTTAGGGTTATCGATACTTACGTGCTGGTATTCAATAGGCTGTACCCCGAAGTACAGGTCACTACCAGCTCTATATCCTTCCCATACCTCTACAATCCAATCTGGCTCTACACTAATTTCGTTACCAACAGGCTGATATGTTTCATCAACTATGTTAATCTGAGGCTATCCTGCATCGTCTGTAGTAGTTACGTAGAAGATCTTCTTGAAAGACTTCCAGCAACAATGCCATACATTTACAAGAGACTTACCAGCTCCTTCGAATATAGGGTTATCGTATATGCGTAATTGTATACCCATATCAACAGGGCTCCTATCTCCAAGGTTTCTACCAGGTGTAGAACCAATCATTTCCTCAAGCTTATCAAGATCCTTCTCTTCAAGCTTATCATAGTATCTATCGTATACTTCAGTAATAGGCATACGCATCTTTCTGCAGCACCATGAGCCATCCTCAATAAACTCTAAGTCTGGACTCTTGTCGTAAGAGAAGTATATAGGATTAACTCTTTCGACATATGGTTCTGCATTAAGTACGCCAACATAATAAATTTCTCTACCTGAGATCAATCCATCCTTCCAGCCTTTGATAAACTCGTTGTCAAGATCAAGTTTCTCTCTCAGATATATAAGCGTATGATACGCTGTGTTTTCTACAATATCTTTATAATCCTTATCCATATACTTAGCTATCTACTCTGGTGGCATAACCTCTCCAGATTGTAGCTATTCCTGGAACTACTGAGCCTCTTCTGGACTCATTCTAGCTGTGATAGCTGCCTATATATATTGCAGAATCATCTACTTCTCTTTCTCCTGCATTTCATATGTAGCCTCCTATGAAGTTCTGATGACCCTGAAATTAAGGGGTCTCTTTGTCTCCTCACCTATAAGTAAGTCTACTTTAGGTCTAATAATATTAAAGTCATGAGGAGTAGCAGGAAAACCATCCTCGACCTTGAATGGGTTTGTAATTGATTTAAAATCCTTCTCGTCGAAGATGCTGTTATATAAATTATAATAGGTCTACAGCTCTCCGTAATATGATGTACTATTTCCTCCAGATGTTACGTTACCTTCACCTATAATATAGTTAACGCAATCCTCCTGCCACTTCTTTCCTTTCTTTGAAAGAGGAAGTTTTTGTCTGGGGAAAGCTGAATTGTATAAGTTATCTTCCATGTATTAAAATGTGAATATCGGCATACCGTCTTCACTTGTGCTGCTATCTTCTTCAAACCATTGTTTGCTAAATAACGGCATCTCGAAGAGTTCAACCTATTTGTTTTGTTCTTTTGCAGACGACACCTTTACCTAATAGAGCTCCTCTCTGTATATCATTACCATACACAAAGCTATTACACGGTCCACATTTCGTACACCATCATTCTCTATAAGCTCTTCTATTAGAGGTTCGCTGTATACTCTTTCTACATTAGGATGGCCTTCTTCAAATTCATCTAACAGCCACTCTAATATTAATCCTTCGCCATACGCCCTAATCTGTTTGGTCATGTGGCATCCTTTTCTTCTTTGCACTTTGCTGTCTTTAAAGACTTCAGATATGATTTTATCTGGCTAATCAGCCAAGAGGTAATCGCAGTGTTTATTCGTAAAGTAAGGGTAGATTCCTTTTCTTTCATTCTCAAATAATAATCTAGCGTTATAAAACGTAAGCAGCTTACGTACATTCTCATAGTACTCTTCTGCTGTATCTGGTCTTCCAGAATACTCTGCTACTATTACATCTGTCCATACCTCACCAGCTCTCACACGCTTAAATATAAATGTAGAACCAAGTGAGTTTGTAAAGCTATCATCATGGTCATATGGGTCGCATCCTCCTATATATAAACCAAGAGGAGGATCCTTTACTGGGTATTCCCATATAACTACAGATCCATGAGGTTTGTCGCCTTTCTTAAGAGGATAGTTAGTTATATCCCCACTAGGCTTTTCTGTAGCCTTTACCTGACCATTTCCGTCCCATTCTAGATCAACTATATGCTTCATACTTTGAAGCTTCTTATTGGTCCTTATTCTGGTCAGCTGGTCCATCAATAACTTTCTAGGGAATATATTCTTACCAAGCTCCAATACGGCTTCTGCCGGTTTCATAGGACGCTCTGATATAAAGCGGTCTATAGATTGCTAACTAGCACCACCGTCTTTTATCTTGTTTCTTTGGTCTATTAAATTTTGTATAGCTAACTCTTTTAAGCTATTACCATCTTTATCCATAAACCTTTGATTTCCATCATCATCGAATGATTCTAGGTTTGAATAAGCTGGAACAAAGAATCCGCATTCTGTATTTTCTCTACCATCATCCCATATATTAGGAAATGCTAGTACATTATTAGCATTCGGCTTATAGAATAATTCTTTTAGTCCTTCGAAACTTGCACCGATTGTACCACCTGTTCCAAACGCTATCATTAATCCAAATGCTACTCCGTCATCAGTTTCTACAGAAGGCTGTTCAATACGCCATGCATCAAGAAGGTCAGGAAATTTACCCCCTTCCTCCCATAGTACAAGTTTACCACGAGTACCACGGATACGTTCAGGGTCATTCTTAAGTGTTATTCCAACTATACTAGAAAGGTATCCCTGTTCTGTTTGTTTTCCAAATTCGTCTGTAACTTTATAACCAGAAACTCTTTCCATACGAGTTGACACAAGCCTTTGTTTTGCCCATTCTGTATGTTTATCAAGGAAGTCCATTATCTACCAAGCTTTTGTAAGCAAACCATCTCCTACAAGGAATTTCTACTCCGAGGCTACAGCAAAGTTCTTTGATCCAGGAATAAGCATATAGTTTCTTACGAGCATAGAAGCTCCTTTAAAACTATATCCTCTTTGTCTTGATTTTAGAACAGCCATATGTTTACCTTGTTGCTCGGCTTCTTCTATAGCGCAAAAATAATAATAATCGTAATCCCAAAAACTAGGGAACTAAAGCACACGCTCTCTTCTTTTTCTTATATCTCCATTTCTGTCAGTATACTCTGTTTCTACAAGCTTAAAAATAGGACTATAGTTAAGATAAAAGTAATTATACCCTGTAATTCCTTCTCCATCAGGAGCGGTATAACCATTTAGGCATCTTTCTGTTTCCTAGTCCCAATATTTCTTATAATCAGTAGTACCTCTTGGAGCTAAAGTGTAGCATCCATGCTCTTCAAAAAAAATAGCTGCCTATCTGAACTTATCAGTATCACGGAGCTTCTAATTAAAGTCTATCATAATTATTCGTACATACCAATAACGCCACCACCCTTGACTCTACCGGTTTCTGCTTGTTCTGCCTTTGCCTACTTCATAGCCATGTCTAATGATTTAATGATACCACTAACATCTTTCAATATAGCTGAAAGCTTCTTAGCTGTATCTATATCAAGCTCTTCTTCAGCATAGCTATCCATCGTGTTCATAATGCCCTCTGCTGCACTCTTAGAAGATTTAAGCAGGCGGGTAGCAGGAGTCTCTTGAAACTCCTAGAACCTTTTTGCTAATTCTTTTACAACGTCATTAGGTTTATAATTCTCATCATTAAGTACATCTTTAGCTACTCTCCATGTGCGTTCTTTCTCTGGATATGCCTCATATGGGCTATTCCATTTATATCTCCACACTATGAATTCGATCTTCTTCAATGCATCTTGTTTGTCTTTAGCATTATTATAGAAGTCTTTAAATGGTGGTATAGCTAAATCTTCTGTGCTTAATTGTATTTTATTCTGTATGATGTCAAACATTATTTAAATAGTCTTTTAAGCCAACTATAATGCTTTCTATTTTTTATATAATCTAGATTATTCTAGTTATCGTAAGCTTCTCTCTCAAAAGAAAGGTTTCTATATGCATTACCTTTACAGAGCAATTTAATAAGCCATTCTACTACATACCATAAATAGAATGGTACGTACAGCATTTCTTCCATCTACTCTGTATGTATTTGTTCATGATTAATTGTAATATCAGATATGTTTGTATTTGGCTTACAGAATAGATAGCCAAATAAATTAATTGCAGAAAACCCTTCTGGAGGAAGTATGTTCTATCTAATTATTTTCATGATTAATCAAATGTGTTTCCAAAATATATTTTAATTACTCATTGATATTTTTAAATTACCGGCCTAATCGCTATATAATGCACCATTTATTCCTGGATCAGATTTTGGCAAGTTATCTATTATGAACAATATTTTGTTGTCTATTGTTCTCTGCATATGTAACCCTTTATTGTTATATGGACTTGTTATAGTTGCAAATTCATCATTAACCGCCACAGCAGCAGAACTGAAGTCAAATACTCTAGCTCCATCTTCGTTATAAAGAGTTATTCTATCACTATTCAAACTAGAGTGACTTCCGGTAGGGTTCTGATTATTCTTACGTATACCAATACTTCCTTCCAACGGATCTAATATTATGCTTCCAAAAGACTAAAGTTTTAGTGCAACGCAAGAGGTCAATGAGTCACCATCTACATAATATTCGAAATTAACTAAATCTGTTCTACTATCATTACTAGGTAAACCAGAATCGTCTTTAACATTCGTTGGACCAGTTATTTTAAAATTGCAATTCTACGGATCCAGATAAATACTTTTACCTTTTTCTATATTTTGTAATTTTATTGAACCAGTATCAGATATTGTAGTATAAGCGCTCGAAAGGTCTCCTTCCTACTGCATTTTTCCAGCCCATATCCTTACGTTTCCTTTATTGTTTACCTTGTTGAAAAGATCTGACTTACTATCAACAGCTTTACTTGATGTCATACCGGCCACAATTGCATCATCGTCCTTTATAACAACTTCTTCTGATGACAGCTCTTTTATATAAGCCTAATTTGCGACTATCTTATCAGCTACAAATTTTTCTGTAACTGCGAACTTCTGCCAATATACAGCAACATCTGGAGTTAGATTCCATCCGCCTTTATCTCCAGAATCAGTATTTACGCAAACGTAATACATGTTTTCATAAAATACAACATCTTGATAGAATATACCATTTTCTGCATCCCTCTTTCCATCATAGTATTTTGTGCCTTCCTACCATGCGCCAACGATTCTTAAAGGAGATCCTTTAAATGTTTGTCCCGCAGATGCGTCTCCATAAGCTGATACTGGGATAGCCATAGATGTAAGATATGCTCCATTTTTATTATAAGCATATATAGTAATAACACTAGACTTAGATTGCACTGTTGTATTCACTGTAGCAACCCAATGATCAGAACTATACTACAAATCTGTTTTATCATCTGAATTTAGCTACATCTTTATATTCGCAACATCATCACCTACGCTACTTCCGTTTCCGTATAAATCAACATTACAACTCATCTATAAGTTGTAACCCTAATCAGACGGAGTATATGATAATGATATATTTGAAAGCTGTAACGAATATGTTACACCATTTGCGCCAGACTTAACGATTGGGACATATTTGCTTAACGATATTGTTTCATTTGTAGCTCTAAACAACATTCCATTATCGCCCTCTGTTTGAATCTAGTTGGATGATATTGTGCTCCATGCTTCTCCTTCATCAGTGCTGTACGAGAACTACCACCCAGAACCATTTGATGGCGTAATATTTGTAACCTGCTAACCATCACTTTTTGCAACATACACACTAATTACTCTTGGGTATATTGTTCCATCTTGGTAATTAATGGTATCAGTAGATGTTTTAATATCATACGATACAGCATTCTATCCTGCGGTTCCAGTAAGACATATTGGGTTTGTATATTCTCCGTATTGCCCGTTACCATTTATGAATACCTGTGTCATCCATATATAGTATCCAGCTTTGTAATCTGGAGTGGTACCTATCCAGCCAGAACCATCCTACGGTGGCTTATTTGCACTAGGTTTATTTGGTATAGTCTAATTACTTGTTGTTTCTTTAAAATAAGATTTATACTATCCAAATGTAGTAGGATCTATATTTGAACTAGCGCTGCTAGTTGGGATTTTTATATCAGATCCGTTTTCTATAGAGTACACCTTATCGTTTATAATCAATTTTGATAATGTGTTCTTTTTAATATAATTTGAAAGCTAGTCCTATACGTAATCGGCATCCACTCCAACACCGGACCCTATTCCAGATAGGTTAACCGAAAACCAACCACCATTCTTCTATGTAAGAATAAGTTTATTGTTTTCTGTTACAAAACTCTCTATAGAATAATCTTTTCCAATATCGGAGTTCTTTAACATGTTTTGTATTTCGGCTTTAGTGTAGTAGCTATCAGCGTCGAATTTTTTATAATCTACTATTTCTAAATATGTAGAATCAGCGTCATCATTTGTTACATAGCCATCAAGATTGATATTTTTAATAGCTTCGTCTACGTATTTCTTTTTAGCATAATCGCCTAAGTTCAAACCATCTATAGCAGCAGTTATTTGCTTGCTAACCTCAAGCAGTATCTCATATTTCATAGAACCACTTTCGTCGCTAGTTATTTCATTCAGCTAATCCTAAATATCCTTTAATGCTTCTTTGCTGGCCTTGTTGTTCCATTCATTTCTTTCTTCTTGTGTTATATGAACAGTCGAATCATTAGTATGTTTACATAATCTAGAATAGATTGACGAATAATACTAATCAACCTTTAGATCCAGTTCTTTAATCGGATCTTTGTCGCAAAGTTTTTCTGGTTCAATACAAAAATCAACCATATTAATTCGTTTAAATTGTTAACAATTATAGTACTGTGGTGTCATTGAAGACCACGTCTAAAACGCCACAGTTATAGGTTAAATGAAATCGTTCAAATCTATAGTATCATCCTTACCCATTATATCAGCGATGTATCTACAGAATTGTATACCTTCATATCCGTCCTCATCATTAGCTACGGCCATAGCATAATCTAAACACTATCTTTCATTTATCAGAGATGGATAAAAATCAGCGTAAGCCATATTTGCTGTATATGTAATATCATATATTGTAGACGTACTAGGTATACTAATCTTATTAATATTTATAAGACTCTGTATCTAATCTGCTGTCCATGTATGCGATGTACCATTATAATTTATCATTTGTTTACAAGCGTGCTCACATAGCTTCTTATTGAAGTGCTTGCCATACTTGTCTATATACTTATGATAATCTGTATCATTATAAGAACCCAAAGTAGCAGTATAGCTACCATCTTCATTCTATTTCACATTAGCAGCATACTTTGTGTTGTGCTAATCATCACTGTGCCGTATTACTACGCGAGCCCTAGCATATTCCATCTAGGGGTGATAAAAGTTCTACCATGGTACGCATTTGAAAAGAGGCGTGGTAGAATCTGTTGTGCTAGGCGGGGTAGCGAACCCCGTCATGCTTTCATTAAGACCTAGCTTTATGCAGTAGCTTCTGTATGCTTAGCTTCAAGCGCTGCAATACGAGCTTCAAGCGCTGCAATCTTTTCATCGTATACAGACTTAACAATAAACTCGCTATCGTTCTAGAGCTGACTAACCTTTTTAGGGAGTTCTGCCTTCCTAGCGTATTGAGTTATATCTATAGTAGAGCCATAAGAAGTTAATACATGGTTGTCGTCACCATTTAGTAATTTTATACCATCTTTTGATATAGTAAGTGATATATCCTCGAATTGCTAATTTACAATAATCTAACCACCTCCTACGTCAGAGAGTCTCACTCTCGCCCCAACGTCATCACTAATCTCTATTGCATTATACTAAACAATTGCTCCTCGAGCAACTTCTGGACAAAGTGTCTAGAAGCTATATCCATTTATATAGGTATTAGTATTTTTTTTATAAAGATCGCCACTAATTGCAATAGTGGTATCATCCTACATTTCGTATTTGTTATCTCTATTATAAAAAGTTTTATAAGGCAGATAGTTTCCAGCATCCTATTTGCTCTAAAGCGCAGCTCTTAGAGAGATACAACCAGGTATAGCAATATCTTTATTAAAATGAAAGCGGTCGTCAGAGTCGTTAGCGGATATGGCGTAATCGTACTTGTCCTCCTAATTGTCGAACGCCATACCAAATGTCTTGTTGTTCTATTCAAACACTAATGTACCTTTACAGAAATCTAAGTCACCTTGATCAGAGTGATGTATTCCAGCTGAAGATATTTTGGTAGTACCTTGGTTTATATTATTTGCTACTATAAACTGGAGCGGAATAGTGTAGTCCTCGGTTGATTTTGCACTATACTATACGTAATCCCCAGATGCTGAAGAGCTATTTATAAGCTCAGCTACAGAGTTAGCATCAAGAATATTACCGCCTGTAAAATCACCTTTTTCTGTGACGAGAATCTCTGGTGTACTTATCTATCCATCAGACATTCTAACCTGCGCTGTTTTAATTGACGCTTTATTAATAAAATCTTTTTCCTAAATCATAATTAATGCATTAATATGTTTAAACAGTAAAAGGGAACTACCTTTCGGTAATCCCCTCTACGTAAGCGAATTAGGCCTATCCTTCGCTTACCTCAGCACCTTCCTGTGCCGCCGCTTGCTCTGGTACGGACTCAACCTGTTCCTTAAGCTGTGACTGAGTTCCCGCAGCTGCGCTAGATTCGTTTTCAGTTCCTGTTCCAGTAGAACCAAATCCGCCATCACCTCTATCTGTTGACGAAAGCTCGGAAACTTCTGTAATTGTATACTCTGGTATAGGAACGATGACTAACTGACAGAAGCGCTCACCCTGCTTATAAACAGCAGGAACTGTATCAGTTGTAGCCTTCATAAACGCTACAATCTCGCCTCTATAATCACTGTCGATGACACCGACATTATCAGTAAGCCATAATGACTTTTTCCAAATACTAGAGCGTGGTATAAGTAAACCAACATATCCGGCAGGAATTTCAACTGCCAATCCTGTATGGTAAACCAACATCAGCTGATTTGCCTCGTTAAGAGCTGTTTCAATCTTGGTACAAGTCAAATCAATTCCTGCAGCACATTTTGTGCCACGAATAGGGAGGACCGCTTCGTCCTCAAGTCTCTTAAATTTTAACTCCATAGTATTTATAATATTGTTTGTTATTAGTCCCCCCGGCCTCGACTCGAACGGGCAATTTGAAGGTTAGAGCTTCATATGTTTCCTTTACATCACAGGGGAATATTGTAGAAGCTCGCATTAGGATACCGAGCTTTTTATTTTTCTAAACTAAATTGTTAATATATAGTGAATCAAATCCATGCCCACTTAAATTTATAAGCTGTATTTTGCCTACATTGTGCGCATAATGATATCTTTTGACGAACTCCGCCATTATATGTTTTTGCATACCCATTGTCAACAAGCCAATGAGCAGCATCAGCAATAGATGTAAATCTCATTATATCTTTTCCTGTAATGGCATTTATCATCTTGATAGCTTTTCTTTGTTTACAACTGCCAGTAAGAAATTTGTGTCGTTCTATTCCGTATATATTTAATACTGTAGCAACGGTTTCTGTACAACATTTAGATAATCTAGCAACATCTTTTATTGTCATGCCTGATTTATATAAATCTATTATCTTTTTGTAATCAAACAAGATTTTTCCATCTCCGCCAAGTGTTGCGTTGTACCCATTATGATATGTATTATATTTTTCTATGAACATTATTTCATAAGAACTCAATTCGTCTGGATGGCATTCAATTAACTTCTCTACAACAAAATTATCCGCACCATACTTATTAATTGCAGAATACAATGGCCTTTTATTACATCTTGGCCTTTTGCTATCACTCAAATGCTGTCTAAATCTTTTGGTTATAGAATTAACAGTTTTACCTATATATTTCTTTCCGTTTACAATATTTGTAATACAATAAATGTATGCCATGTTCTATTCTTATTTAGAATTAAACTTACTAAGTAGCGGAGGACGGATTCGGACCGCCGACCTCCAGGTTATGAGCCTGACGAGCTACCAACTGCTCCACTCCGCGATAAATTATTTGTCCCGCCACATCGAATCGAACGACGGCCTTCTGTGGGCTTAGGATCCTTACCACAGGGGTGCTACCACTACACCATGACGGGAAAGCACGTAACCTTTAGCTGGAGTTACGCAGAACCAGTATTGGGCCATTTGGATCCTGCAGCTCCGAGCGCTGCTAGGGCAGAAAACTTTTCTTTCACCCGGATGTCCCAGTTTATAGAGATTTGAGAAACGACGTAACCTCTCAGCGATTGTATTCGCCCGTTTTCTTTGACTCTTGTATTCAAATAAAAAATGAATGGAGTCTATGCAGGAGTCGAACCTGCTAACTATTCCCTTTATATCGGGTCGTCTTTACCGTTTGACTAATAGACTCTAAAGGTGATTACTTCGGAGTAGCTCTAGCTACGTAGAGTTTTACTTCTTACGAGTAATCCAATTCCATACTCGTTTATACCAAGGCTTCTTAACCTTCTTTTCAACCCTAACGGCTGTACACTTTCTGTAAACTCCACCGTCACTTACGATTGCTGTACAATCCTCTGACATAAGGTTCTTAAGTATAATATCTGTAGCGATTGACGTAATTGTACACACGTCATCATATGTAAGCTCCATACCATTCGAAATCTTCTGGCTAATGAAGTCTTCTGTAATGTCGCGCATATTAGCGGCATTGGTCATATCGATTGTATACTTAGGCTTTGTTACCTTAGCTGTCTTTTTAATAGTTTTCTTCATAACTTAAATATTAACGTGACTCACAACATGTATCTCCACAAGCAAGATCCATAGATTTGCCTTCCTTCTGCTTAGCTGCCCACTCTTCTTTTCTCTTCTGGTCAGCTTCTTTAGCATTATTAAGAGCTTTTAACCAATCTTCAGACTGAACTATTACGAAGTCTGTGCCAAGATCTCTATCGTAGAATGTAACAAGAATATCATCTTTCTTTACATCTGCCTCAATAACCTTATCTGGGGAGAGCTTTGATGTCCACTCAATATGAGCGTCCTCTGGGATGATGTAGATATCATCAATTGCTCGTGTTGATCTATTAATAGCAGCAACTTCAGCTGTCTCTGTATCAACAATAATAGGCTTGCGCTCAATGTTTATTATCTTTTTCATATGGGCTTAATGGTTTATTTTTATTATCTTTAAATCTATTCTTAAGCTTGAATCTAAATAGTTTGTTTATCAATACATCTCTAGTATCATCTTTATCTTTCATAACATCAACAACAAACTAGAACTAATGCATAACTATTTGTTTTACTAGTTCCGGATCATCGTTCAACGTACGTCCGATCTATCTACAAACTTTATCTATATTCATTACTTCTCTACTGTTTCGGTTGCTACAATATCGTAAAGCGATACAAGTTGGGAGTCTTTAAGTAAATCGAAATACATAGCACCTCTAGATGATCTATATATAACGATATCTCCAACCTTGATAGGCATCTGCTGTATCTTATCATCGCTATATGGGTGTGTATACTCATATGGCAACTTAAGTACAACAGCTCTAGAGAAATCTGAATCAACTTCCTTTATCTCTGTCTTTACTTCATCATAATCAACTGCCTCGATCCCATCCTTATCCTTCTTAGGCTTAATATCCTTAGCCACGGGTTCGGAGATCTTCTTCTTAACTTTAACAGGCTCAAGCGGCTTTACCAAGAACATCTGTCTGAACTCATACTTTATTTTTGAGCTCAAGTCCTCTGCCAACTGGGTCTGATCTATCATCTTCTCATCCATATTACTTCTTCAATCCTTTAAGGTACTCAAGTAACTTAATCATGTTTCTCAATACTGTCTCCTTCTCAACAAGCAAACACTGAGGAGTGTCATCATTGTTTCCTCTGCTAAGATTATAAAGCTCCTCGTTGTATTCTGAGAGCTTATTATCAATTTCGTCAAAGATGTTTACGAATCTCTTCTTTTCGTCAACTTCCTCAACATAACCATTATCGAGAAGCATTTTGGCATATTCCTTTGAGATTCTATAAACTGAATTATAAGAAGAAACAACCGTTGAATTGTCTTCGTTTGAGCTATTATGCTCTTCGTTATACACACTTTCGTACTGATTAGTTTCCTCGTTGTACTCAAATGTGTCGCCTTCTTCCATTACGAAGAATGGCTTAACAACCTTTAAAATCTTTGTCATATCCAATTGCTTTTATTGTTTTACGCTGCCATAACGAAATAATTTTCAAAAAGGTTGCAAATGGCATATAAATTTTGTAAAAATAGCATTTTTCTTGCAAATATGCAACTTTTTAGGCTTTTTTACGTTAGGGGGATAGTAGGGGTTAGTCAGACTAAGAACCCTTTCTCTTATATATTCTCTTTAGGAGATCTACTTTAGTAGCACAGCTATTACAGTATGTAAGACTATACAACTATAGTAGAGCTATATATAAGCTTAATAATAATTGTAAGACTAATAATGATAATATGGATAAGAAGAAGTGTATAATAGACAAATATAATACAGTATACAGCTATGATGTATTTGTTGTTGTTAACCCAGATAAAGATACTTTAAATAAGCGGTTCACTTGGAGTGAAAAGGATAAAGAGTTCTATAATTCTGATTACGACGATAGAGTTGCTATTACATGCTCTAATGTTACAGATATAGAAAACAACAAGTACTGTTTTGTAATTATAGTCAACTCATTTAGAGACGACATTGATCTTGTTAATACGTCAGCTCACGAAGCAACACATGCAGCTCATGACATACTTTCGGAATGTCGTATAAAGCTTTCTGAAGATACAGAGGAAGCGTATGCTTATCTAGTAGGCTATATCTCTGAATGCGTATTTAAAACAGTTAAGAAAGCATGAATTAGGTAGAAATGAGTGCTGTACTCTATTATGCCGACTTCTTATCTCTACAATACTAGGATAAGCCTTGTACAGAGCAATGTAAGTACTTCTTCGTGCATGGTTTTCCTATAAATATAGCCTACCTAGTAGATTAGGAGCCTACATATGATGTAGAGAATTAGTGGTTCTAGAAAAGTCTTAAAGAGTACAGTATGCTAAAGCATAAGTTTGGTGAAGATGGGGCTTAGAGCTTCGTTAAAAACCTATGTAACCTAGGTGTTGCAGGATCTGTAAATGCTACACAAATGATGAAATACATCCATAGATACGACGATAAATAGGAACGAGATAAAGCATTTAGAATGTTTAAATTCAATAGATCAAAAGCAAAGTATACTCATTTAATACATAATGACGATGGTGAAATTATAGAGGAAGAGTGCACAAAATACATAGCTCACGCTGAGAGAAATGGCAAGAGATAAAGAATATTTAAAAGCCGCAGAAATAATACAAAGAGCAGAAAAGCGAGGCAGGATGTTAGGATTTTACGAGCCAGATAACGATGAGTGCATTTGATATAATATTCGTGTTTTTAATACTTCCAATAATAGCGACTACTATGTGTTGGATAATACTTAAAGGAATAGAAGATAATGGGAAAGATTAGTAAATACAGCAATTTATACGATAAAGACGGTAACTTCTTGCACAAGCCAGGAAATTATTCAATTGAAGAACTTGAGGAACTTATAGATACACTTGACAAAAACTCTAGAGAGTTTGCAAGCGCAACAGCAATCCTCATGCATATGTACGAGAAAGAAGGTAATTCTCATAAGGACGAACTTATACAAAAGCTTACTGAGCAGTCTAAAACAAAGACCACCAAAGCTGAGATCGTAGACGCTTTAAATGACATAGAAGATGAAGAGACAAGAGAAAATGGATCCAGCGCAGAGGGATGCATGCCAGATACTACTGAAGGAACTGGAGAATCAGGGAGAGGAGGCAATACCAACGAGACAAATACTACAATTAGCACTGCAGCTTGATGAAAAAGGAGAGTTCTACAAATTTATAGAAGTATTCGGGTCAGAAGAGCCTAGATGCAAGTAGTTTTGAAATACCGGAAATAAGTTTAGCTTAGCTGATATTAGAACATTTTACAGTAAATAAAGAAACGTACAAAATATTATTAGACATAATATATGGAGACGAAGAAAAAGATAAGTATAAATAATATTAGATTAAAGATTGCTAATAAGGAAAATAAAGCGTATGGAGAATGATCGATTTGTATTAAATAGAAATAGTGATGTAAAAGTAACATATATCGGTACAGGTCAATTTCAATTAGCTTCTGGAAAATGGGTAGATGCTATACTCTATAAACAAAATGGAGTATACAAAATGATGGAAGCATCTGAGTTTATAAGACTCGCAGAACAAGATAGGTCTGCTACCTTAAATAAATAGAAAACGGTAACTGAGATGGTACAGGATTAGCTTGGACCCGGGTATGTTGCTAAAGGTCATGAAGGAGGTAGGCAAATACTTGTAAAAGAAATCGAAGACCACGGTCCTGTGGTGGCAGATAAAGAATATGATGACCAAAATGTAAAAGAACCATGGTCTGATAATAGGCCAAGAGTAAGCATAGAGCCAGATTTAACTATACATTAATATGGAAGGCGTACTAACTGTATTTATAATATCATTCTTATGCGCAATGTCGTTTGGTGGTGGGCTCATTTTAGGATTTTTGCTTATGATCAAACAAAGGTAATGAGAGACTTAAAGTTTTATAAAAAGAAATATAACGAATTAATGAAGAAATGAAGCCGGGGTTAGCGCCTCGGCTTTTTTGTTGTTTGGACGTAAGAAAAAATATTTTTTGTAATTTAAATGTGTAGTATAAGTGCAGAGACGCGAAACAGTATAATTTGCCTCCCCCGGCTCGCGTTTGGGATCTGACTACCCCCGGCATCTTAAATGACATCACTGATAGATTGCCATTCTAATCGCGGGAACATAAAGAACAGTTCTATTCTATTAGTAACAATAAACATAATCAATATGGATAAATTCTGTTTAGTAGCTATCATGCTATTCGCTATTCAACACGATATGGTTGATGACTCAATTGTTGATGTAATCAATGCAATTGATCGTGTACGTGGTACCATTCCACGCGCTGATTATCTTGAACTTGTGTTCTCAGACGCTATGTGTGAGCATTATGTATACAATGTATCATTCGGCGTATATGACAAGCACTTCTATAATCAGCAGCTCGTAGAGAGGGTTATGCCTTTTTAAGGCATAGCTCTCTTTATTCTTTAATCATGGCAATTATGAAACAAGTACATCTTATCTGCCTGCTAATGATAGCAGCGCAAAACGGCTTCTCAACAATTGAGGAAACTCTCGACTACATTTACACTGTACATTGTAGGGGTGATATAAGAGAATGGCTTCAGTATAAATACCACGAGCTATTCAACTTGTATCAATTAGGAGAGTATGTTGGCCCATTGGGAGAAAAGTATCTCGACAATGGAGTAAAACACGAATTAGACCAATCGTTCAAATTAGCTTGAGGTAGTGGGTATTACTCACTATCTCTTGCTTATTCTTTAGCCTATGTTTAATCAATAAATATTTACAATTATGAAAACGTTTCGTAGGATTATCTTATTCACTGTTGTTTTAGTTTGTGGTTTTGTTGCAGGTTATTGCACTGGTCAAGAGAATGGAAAAAACATTATACTTAGCCAGTATAAGTTGTTACACAATGATTACAACGCTAAGACTGAGCTAGTTAATGCACAGCGTGCTGCACTTGACGCAGCAGACCATGTTATGGGTGAGAATGAGTTGTTTGACACTGACGGCAGCGATGCAATGGTCAAATATCTTGATTTAGCTCATAATGTTGACAGTTTGTATCAGCTTGGGGAGTAAGGCTTCATGCCTTACCCTCTTGCCTATTCTTTGCTTGCGGGAACATAAAGAACACCTCTAAATTAATAGCAGAGGAAGAAGAGAAAGATGTAGATATGTTGATGCGAGAATGCGTTGAACAGTCTCCACACCTATGTATTTGTACATTTGATGCTGTTTGTAGTTATACCTCTTCCTTAATATATAGCTTTATAGCTATTATCTTCATAAATGATTATTCACCATTAATTATATATAATTATGTCAAAGTATCGTTTATTTAACATGTCAGTGCTGCAGGCTAAGCCTCAGCCAGGACAAACTGAAGGTAATTTCTATGTAGTTGGAACTCTCGAGAACCAGGATTGCGTTTTTGAGGAGAATACCAACATTGTTATGTTTGGTGTTGATGGTCTCATCATGGCTATTCGTCCATACTTGGACGCAGCTCATGGAGGCACAGCACAAGCATCCAATGAAGAACAAATACCAGAACGCTATCGCTTCTTGAATGGCATCTTTGTACGCCAGAAGCTTGAGCATGGTATGAGTTATTTGTTGGACAGCAATGGTAGTCCTCGACTGGACAAGAATACAAATGAGCCTATTACAATGGACTCTGTTCTTGTGTTCTGTATCCTCATTAATGAACAGCCAAAAGTTGACGGTACGCCAAACTATGCCAAAAACTGGGATCCTGTTTCAAGAGTGCGCTCTATTGAACGTCAGTTCTTCAGACCTGTATCAAATCAGGCAGCTACAGCTGCAGGCAATGCAGCTCCTCAGCCAAGTTCGCAGCCAGCTCCAGACCCATTGACAGCGGCTACGCAGCAACCTGCAACTCAGCAGCCAGCTACGCAACAACCTGCTCCACAGGCTCAACCAGGCGCAGCAGCTCCAGGAGCAGTGCCTCCAGCAACCTTCTAGTCAAAACTTGCATCGTAGCGTCCTCGTGGCGCTACCTTGCTTGCTTGACAAATGTAACTCGCTTCGCTCAGACATCAGCTTAAAACTTGCTTGAGGCCTGCCAGCGAAAGGGAGATGGAAAGATAAACAGGTGAGATTTCAGATAGAACAGATAGAAGTGTATAAATAATAAACAACAATAAATATGAAGGCAACAGCTGGGAATAAGAAATGGAGACATGAGGATTCTCAACGATCTTGCCATTAAAATGGGATTAAATGTCCCAAAAGAAATACAGCGAGAAATATATCGAAAAGATTAAAAATCTTCATGCAAAATAACTACACAATATGCTCATTATTAAAGGT
>ERZ1034925.415-NODE-415-length-19660-cov-121.700026_pt1 | contig 19660 bp, 26 predicted proteins | sample MGYA00520687_ERZ1034925 | MGnify/ENA primary metagenome ERZ1034925 (study PRJEB33766, sample SAMN09781758) | gut metagenome | biome: gut microbiome | host: Homo sapiens | place: Madagascar | study: EMG produced TPA metagenomics assembly of the PRJNA485056 data... | reverse complement strand
ATTATCCATTTATGAGCAGTTTCATCCAACAAAACCTGATGCGGTCAACACCATCGGCAAGCCCCAGCCCGGCTTATGCCCTAAGGAGTTCGAAAACAAAGAGTTTTTCATCATAAAATTCAAGTAGCGTATGAATGTTAGCATAACAAAAGAAGAGTTCGATGCAATTATGTTTTGCAAAGAACAGGTTGTTTCACAAGTAGAAGGAGCCTCTGATAGCAATTTTGTTAATGAAGCAAATGAGGCTTTTGAAAACTTAGACTCCTTTATGAATAAATATCATAAGGCTGTTAAGAAACATAATAATCTGCTGGATGCCAAAGCTGCTGTAAAGGTAATGCATCCTGAACTTCATGGAAAAATGAAGGATAGATTAGTAAAGTTAGTAGCCAAACAGTTAAATGAGAAATAATGAGAAATTTAGTAATAAATTGCAATGTATCGGTTAAAGACAACTTTGATGAGGAAAAAGTCAAAGATGCTTTTATGAGTCTATTTATAGTTACAGTTAATTCAGATGTAAAAATCAATGGCTTTCGTATCAATGAAATAGATGATTCTGTTTTAGAGCAGATTCCACCATTACCTAAAGAGCATCTTGGCTGGGAAGCGCCTGATAGAAGCGAGATTCTTGCAATAGATAAAGATTATGCCTTAATGAGACAAGATACACTTGATAGACTTCTGGATTACACCCACTCACAACCTACTAGTTTATACAGTGGTAAGATGTGGAAAGCAAAATCACAAGAAGACAAGTGGATGCTGTGTTGGTGCAATCATTCTGTTGGAGGATATATAGATATTAATTATCGAGAAGTTTTAATATTCAAGTAATTATGAAGGAAGCAATCGAAGAAAAGTTAAATCAAGAAGCAGTTGCACCCTCTCGCCACCGTTCCCAGCGATTCTATCGCTGGTCCCAAAATGTAGCGTATGAAAAGAACAATAATGAATGTGGATAAGTATCTATCCGAAATTAAGAAATTACAAGATGCAGTTAAGCGCCATAAAAAATTGGTGATACTGAAAACAAGAAGATGGTAAAAGCAACATGACCCTGGAAGAAAGAACAGAAAAGATCCGTGCCACTCGCCACGCCTATTATCTCAAACATAAAGAGAAGATGAAAGCGTATAGCAAGGAATGGTATTCCAAGCACCCCGAAAAGTGGAAGGAGTACCAGAAACGGCATCCGGAGAAAAGAAGGCAGTATCAGAACACCTATTACCAGAAGAATAAGGAAAAGATACTGGCCTACCAAAAAGAATGGAGAAAAGCCCATCCCGATAAGTTTAAGGCATACCGGGAAAAGAGCCTGCAGAACCAGCTACTTGGCATCGCTGCCAAGCGTCGCAAAAGGCAGAAGCCAGCCAGAAACTTCGACACAGAGAAGCTGGCCCACATCTTCAAGGATCCTGCCGCTGCAGCCCATTATAAGAAAGTGATACAGCTCAATGAGCAGGCCCAGAAATGCGCCCTCTAGAGCAAGTGTTTAATCAGCGAATGAATGCCGCAAACGGCAAATAGCATAAAGTTTAACACATTTGAGACTGTATCTTTGCGCTCAATGTTTTCACTTAATATTTTTTAATCTGACAGCTCGGAAAGACGAGAGTCGTCCGGCATTCATTCCTCTAACAAAGAAAGCGAGGTGGTACATGAAACAGTAGCATTTCCAAGAGAATAGAACTTTAAACATTTTAAATATTATCAATTATGGAAGTAACAATAACATTAATTATCTGCCTCAGCGTGGTCTTTATTATCACGCTAGGCATCGTCTCTTGCACGTTAAGAGACAAGAACTTCAAAGTTCGCTTCGATGACAGAAACAAGCGTTTAAGTCGAATTATTCAAGAGCAGCGTGATGAACTTATCTCATACAGAGAGGCTATCAAGAAAAATGATGCCAATCTAGAAAGATCTCTAGAGGTGTTAGCTTCTGCTTCCAATATTGTCAACAAAAAAATATGTAGCTTGAAAGATACGGAAGAAGCTCTATCCATGTTAAAGGTTGAAGTTGCAGACCTCAATTTGGGGCAGGATAAGTCTTTAAAGAAGATGGAGGAAGCTATTCGTTCATTCAAATCAAGCGCAATGAAAATTAATGATGATAATGTGAGATTATTTCAGCACTTTGAGGAACGTCTTGTCAGTCGTCCTTCTTACATCTCCCCTGAAGAGAAGAAGAATTTCATGGAATATATGCAAGCATGTTCTGAAGGCTATGCTTATATTAACAAAGACAAAATTTTTGTTACTCTTGAAGACGTAAAAACAGCCCTTGAATGTGTAGGCACTAACAATTGGGGACGATTATACGATATTATCCCTTCAGAAGAAGAACCATGCCATGGACAGAATACAGAACGAAATTAGTAAGCTTCGCCATGAGCAGCATTTGAGTGAAAGACTGCAAGAAGCCCAGCTTCGACAGATAAAGCGTGAGCACGATGGGCTCCACAAGTGGATAACCATCACCCCACGCCTCAAACTCCTCTGCCGAATAGACGAGCAAGGCAACCTCCTCCCAAAGGAGCTAGACCACATCAAGAAAGTTAAACAAACATTAGGTATCAAATAACATTTAAAAATTAATTATTATGAACGCAGAAGCATTAAAGAAGTACATCGGTACAAAAGAAGTTATGGCTGCACCTATGGATGAAGCAACCGCAGTGGCTAAAGGTTTTGCTCGCAAGAACGAGGATAACCATGAATGGAGACCAGGTTTCCATGTTCTCTACAACAATCCGGATGGCAGCACCTACGATTCCTGGTCACCTGCTGATGTCTTCAACCAGTCTTACAAGGTTGCAGACGATTTCTATGACCGTCTCAACATTGAGCTCAACGATGTGACTGAGCGTTTTGTTAAGTTAGAAAAGTTCATGGACAAAGGGCTTACGGCTGTGTGTGAAAAGGTAGGCGATTATCAGGCATCTATTCTTGTAGCTCAGTATCATGCAATGAAGATGTACAAAAGTTGCTTGGAAGAGCGCATCGAAGAGATTGAGAAACGTGAAGTGTGGAGAGGATAACATGAGTGAAGAATCAGCATTATCCTTTCGCAAGCTAGTTTCAGCTATGCGAACCACCGAAAAGGAGTATTGGGCACACCGCGATAAGAAGATGCTTCGCCAATCCATTGAACTGGAAAAGCGTGTCGATGATATTATCTTGAAGGCAGATGGCTCAGCCGTCCCTCAGAACGACAACGGCACATTCTTCCTTCTGGTGGCAGAACTTAGATCCTCAACCATCCAATACTTCCAGGAGAAGAAGAAGGCACAGCCCGACAAGGAGCTGGTCAACACCCTCTTCAAGACCATCAAGGAGAAAGAAGCCAAGCTAGATAAGATGCTCATCCGCCTCCAAGATGAGCAAATTAAGAAAGATGGCTACAGCATCCACTACGAAGTTATGGAGCGACTGCCAAGAGCACATCAAGCTCGCCTAGTCTTCAGTTCCATGGATGAGCAACTTGCCAAGGGAGAGTTGGACGACCTCTACCGCCATCCCGACCCTCCTGGCACAATGTATTTCATGTGCAAGAAATATCTTGGCAAAGACGGAAAACAACTATCTCAGGAAGAGGTAGACAAAATTATTAATAACAAATTAAATTCTTAAGATTATGAACAAGAAAGAAAACAAGCCTCAGCAAGAGGCTAAGACACAAGACAAGTCTCAGAACCAGCCAAAGGAGTCCTTCATTGGCACAGGTAACGGTTCTTCCCTCCGTTCTCGCACAAGCACCTGGTTCGAGTGTAAGGTGCGCTATGAGAAGACTCAGGAGGATGGTAGCGAGAAACTGGTAAACGAGTTGTATGTTGTTGATGCCCTCTCCTTCACCGAGGCTGAAGCTAGCATCATCGATAACATGTCCGTCTATGTCTCAGGCGAGTTCAAGGTTGCAAACATCAACCCAGCCAACTACAACGAGATTTTCTTCTCTGATATTGATGACGATGATCTTTGGTTCAAGGCTCGTTTGGCTTTCATCACCATTGATGAAAAGAAGGATAAGGAGAAGCGTACCTATGTCAACTACCTCATCCAAGCCAAGTGCATCGAGCGTGCCAAGCGTTATGTAGACGAGGTTATGGGCAAGACCATGATAGACTATGAGTTGAAGAGCCTCAGCGAGACCAAGATTTTTGATGTCTTCGAACATGAGCCTTCCACTGATAACAAGCAGAAAGAGAAGGACGGTAAAACCGAGTAATCACTGACAATTCTTGCGCAATTTGGTTCTCAACAAGCTAAGTTGCGCAAGTTATCACTTCTCTTCCGCACATTTCTCGTATCTTAGCCCCACATTATTAATATATATAACATCAATCATATATGAAAAAGTTGAAACGTTTCATCATTTATCTCCGTCTCTGGTTCATCCGCAAGATGGGTTACACCCTTCCTTCCCTCAGAGAAGCAACCAGCGTCATGCCGGGAGAGTTCTATGATCTCTTCGGGCGCATTGTCCGGGCAGTTCCCAACAAGGAATCCTCCACCCCTCATATTGAAGGCAACTTGGAGCATGAAGAAGTCCCAGATCATTGCCTTAACTGTGATTTGTTCAAAGAGCACATTCCTTGCTCCTTCAATCATCGTATGCCCAACGGCTGCGATATTTGCGACAATCATCATTTCGAAATCATCTGCATTAACAGAGGTAACATCTAAAGCATAATGAATATGAAACAGCAGAAGTCAAATTACAAGCTCGACAAGAAGACTGGCCACCTTCTCGAAGTCCCTTCCAAGAAGCAAGTTCGTGAGCACGTAAAGAAGGTACGTGAGCAGACTAGCCAAGAGCCTCAGCAACCAATCACCGTGCATGAGACCCAAGCCGACAAGAATTTCAAGAAGGTCCAGAAGGTTCTCGACCGTATGCACGCCAAGGCAAAACTCCCCGACTTCCTTACCATGGCCCGCAAGAAGTTCCTTTCCACCGTCTGCGTTATCAATCGTCCCGGCAAGCAGCGTAGCCTCCTCCCCGATAAGAAAGGACGTTATGTCATGCTCTGCCACCGTAAGATGGCAAAGGTCTTCACTGCCGATGTCTGCCTTCTTGTAAAGATTCAGAAGTCCTTTGTAGAAATCATAGATGATACACTTCTTGAATGCACTGTACACAAAGGGGAACGCTGGCAAGATGGTAGCTGGAGCATCGTCCCATGCAGAGTGGACAAAAGCAACTACACCACCATTCAGGAAGTCCGTCTTCGCCCATGGTTCTTTCTCCACCGCTATTGGTACGAGATAACCTTTGATGGCAGGGTAGAGCCAGCTATGATGCTCCACGATTACAACCTCAACCCTACCCTACGCAAGAAACATTTCTATGTCACCCGAGAATATGTAAAAGTACGTAACCAGGATGCCGAAAACGACTACTTCCGTTTCTGGCTCCACAAACCTACAGATTATGCAGAACGAGACTGAAATATTTATCCTCAACCGTCCACGCCCTCAAAAGCGTGGACTCACCCTCAACAAGAATGGGCGCATCACCTTGCGTTCCTACCCTGTAAAGCTCTTGGGGCTACAGCGAGGCGACAAAATCGTGTTCTTCTGTCTCGGCTCTCAGATGTATATCACCAAGTCCTCCTCGCTTCCTGATGCCATACCTCTCTATGGGCGCAAGGCACAGCTTCACGGTTGCAGTGCTAGCACTGTCAAATGCCTCTTCCTCCACACCCTAGGCGTTCCACCCAACGCCCAAGAAATAGACTTGGTTGTCTCTGACCGTCTAGAAAACATCACCGTAGGCAACGACACCCTACAGGCATTGGCTGTAGTCAATCGTGCAGACCCATCCCATTGCCGATAATTAAATATTAAACAATACACATTAAACATTAATAAAGATGCAACAATCAATCAGATACAAAGGTCTCAGCCTCACACCCGATGAAATGGCAGTAGAGAATGGTGCGCTATCCCTCTGTGGCAACCTAGAGCTGCACGATGGCGCATTGCGCCCTGCCATCGTATCGGGCACACATCTATCTCAGCCCCTCACCGTTAATGGTGAGGTGGCTAAGATATTGTATGTTCACGAAACAGGTAGTTATCACCACCTCATAGCCATAGCCTCATCCTCCATTTATTGGTTCATGCAGGATGGCACGCTAGGCTCGTCCACCCCTATCAAGTCCTTCGACTACGAATCCACCGTGCTTTCTATCGATTCCATCGGCAATACCCTCATCATCATCACTTCTGCCGGCACATACTATGCCCTTTTCCAGAAAGATAATGATCCAGAAGGAGATTATGAGTTTCTTGGCGAAAAACCGCCTTTCCTGGAACTCAGCTTCACCCTCGGATGGGAAGAAAAGCTGGACTATGGATTAGGAGGCATAGAGATTGAAAATAACGAAACCAACAAAAAGGGATTTTATGAAGCATTCCAACAGACTAATCTTACTTGCGATGAAACATTCATCAAAGTTAGTGGTTCAACCTTTAAGGGTGGTGACAAATGTATAGAGATCAAGGCTGCTAAGCAATCGGAAGTTACAGAAAGTATCTATGCCCTCATCAATCGCACAAACAATATCATCGCGCGCAATGGTCTGTTCTACGCCAATTTCATGATTCGTTACTGCTATCGTATGTTCGATGGCAGCATGATTATGCATTCTGCTCCTCTGTTTATGCCTACTCAGGTGCCGAATAGCTATCTGGTATATTGCCATAACGTATATTTCAATGGGAGTACTATCACTTATGGTGAAGTGTCAGGAGGTCGCCATCATATCATAGAAAAGGTAGAAGACTCTGTTAAATACACAGATGTTATTAAAGGTGTAACAATTGATCCAAACAAATGGATGCTAGAACATCCGGATGAAGTAGAGAAGAAATACAAGTTTAATATCAGTAAGATTACATTTATGTATTATCCACGTGCATTACGCCTTAAATATAGCCTCTCCGGTAATATAGAATTATTGAAGAAGTGGAATGATGTAATCAAGTCCGTAGATGTATTCATCACGCCACCTATCACCAACGTTGACACAAATGAAAAGATCAACTCCTTGGAGATATACCCAGCTTCCTATTATCAGATAGACAGAGGGGCTGTTGTCGAAGAATGGAGTAACACAGATGGCAGTATAACATGTATCACCACTGTCAGATTCCCTACTATCTCGCAGGATGCCTACAACAACAAGTTGCGCAATACATCTACCTTTTATAAGGTGGCTTCGCTACCAGTTTCTGAGTTAAAGGAAAGAACCACTAGTGAACTGCCAATAGATAAAACGGCAGTATATAACATCTCGCTGCAGGAACAAATGAAAGACGATTACAAGACCCACAATCTGCTCACTGCAAAAGGTGGCTATGTCTATAATCACCGCTTGAACCTCTTCGGAATCACTGAAAAGCTATTTTCAGGCTTCACTCGTGATACGATGTTCCCTTCTGCCACTACTCTGTACGACAAAGATAATAGCACCAGAATCATCACCAAAATAGTTACAGTACTCAACACTACATCCGGCAAAAAGTATGTAGAGAAGAATATAAACACCGCAAATTCATACCTCCTTCAAGATTATATGATCATTAATTTGCCTAAATTCTATCCGGATTCTAGGGCAGAAAAGATGGTGATATTCACTACGGATAAAAAAAAGATAGAGTATATCTACTCCTTCACCTTAAAGGAGTGTGAGGAGTTGAATGGAGCCATGCACATGGGCGATTTCCAAGACAACCCAAGCGATTATATCATTTCGTCCTTCCCTTATACGGTAGATGACACGGTAGAGCTTCCCAACAAGATTTACACCTCCGAGTCCGATAACGCCTTCTATTTCCCATTAAACGGAATCAATACCGTGGGTATCGGAACGATCCAGGGCATAGCCTCAACCACAAGGGCACTCTCCCAAGGTCAGTTTGGTCAGTACCCATTGATGGCATTCTCCACCGATGGCATCTGGGCGATGGAAGTTTCTTCCCAAGGCACCTATAGCAGCATCCACCCCATCAGCCGTGAGGTTTGCAGCAATCCGAAGTCCATCACCCAGCTAGACCAGTCCGTGCTCTTCGCCACCAATCGCTCCCTCAGTCGCATAGCTGAGTCACAAGTGGCTTCCATGTCCGATGTCTTGGATGGACCAGGCTTCAATATAGTGGGTAACCTAGGTAAGTTCCTTAACTTCTTCAATGATGCCGAACGCGATGATGATACCACCAAGACCATCAAGGCACAGATGCGCCAACTCATAGATTTCACCTCCTCGCCAATCGACTTCTTTCAGCGTTGCCAGGTTATCTACGACTACAAGAACTCTCGCATCTTCTGCCTAGATGTCAGTCAGCAATCCCGAGCAGCCTCAGCCGATACCGTAGCCCTCTGCTATTCCGTCAAGGATGAAGCCTGGAGCACCTTCCTCATCAAGAACGTGCTCACAGCCCTCAACTCCTACCCTCACCCATACATACAGTATCGAGACGGTAGCGTAATAGTTTTGGATAGCGGTTACGATTACGAGGACGAAACAGAGTATCACGGCATCATCGTTACTCGTACCTTGAAGTTCGATGAGGAGAACGCTCCCGATGCCATCACAGGCTACATCCATTCCCTCACCTCTGGCACCGTGCCAGTCATGTGGCTGTATGGTAGCAATGATAACCAGAATTGGCATTACCTAGGGCGTTGTGGTGGCATGAAGTCCAGCTATATGTCCTCCCATAGCTATCGCTTCTTCCGTTTAGCCCTCTATCTTAAGATGAAGTCAATGAATCAGTACTTCGCCACTCGCCTCGAAGTTATCAGGCGTTTCAACAAGTTCTAGAAAAAACAGAGCCTTCGCTTTTTCAGGAATCCATCCCGATTTAGCAAAGGCTCTTTCCATAAACACACCTATAAAAGAATGAAGAAAAAAAATCCGTGTTAATCTGTGAAATCTGTGGGAAATTTACGTAAAGCTAGGTCTTCTCAGCGTATAGTTATCCCGGCTCAGCAAGTCACTCTTGATGTTATTGTAGTCTGCAGTAGCGCTTTCTCCATACGTTCCAGCCTTATCCGCAAACTGATCCATCAGGAACTGGCTCATCACGTAGTCCACGATATAGCGATGGCAGTGGCTCTTCAAGGCATCCGTCACAGCCACGTTCCAATTCGGAATCTCCAGGTTCAGCGTCACCGTCTCATAGATGTTTTCCTCCCTGTCCTTACCAGCCTTGCTTACGGTAGCTGTCGTTTCGCTCTCCTCACCATCAATGGTGGTGGTCACTACCTCCGTCCACGTACCGTTTTTGTTGTCAGTATAGGCATACTTTCTTGTGCCCTTCACCAGTCGCTCCAAGTTATTGTTGTCCTCCACTCTACCAGTGGTCAGATAACGCTGAGCAGCCAGTTTGATGTTACCTATGGCTTCCGTCACGGCACGATTGATGATACTGCGAGTCTCGTCACTGTCTGGGCTTTCGATGTTGGCTCTGATGTCCTTCTGGGCTTCGTCCACCATTCCCTGGCTCACTACATAGCATCTTGCAAGCACATCATTACATACCTGCTCCATGCCAAAATTCAATGTAATCAATTTTCTATCCATAATTGCAATTATTTATATTGAAGAAAAAATTATCTCAGTTCGAAAGGTGGTCTGCCTCCGCTCCAGTCCACAAAGTCTTGATGAAAATGCTGCGAAGCAAAGTCTGGGTTTCGCTCAGAGCCTTTCAGCCCTCTCAGCTCATCCTTGGCTACCTCGTCCTCGTTTCGAGCCTCAGCATCCAATGAATTGCCTTCCTTGACCGTTCCATCGGCACCTCTAGCCTCAGCGTTCAGAGCATTTTGAGTTTTGCCCTCATCATCCCCTCCTCTAGCTACTGCATCCACAGCCGAAGAACCATCTTTCACGGTATCGTCAGCAGTTCTTTCAGCCTCAGCAAAGCTAAAGTCCTTCTTTAGCAAAACCTCCTTGATGGCTTCCAGGTCGCTCGCTCCCATGCTAGCATAGTCCGTATGGTTCATGTCAGGGAAATCGCTCAGCCATCCTGCCATGATAGCATGTACCAGATAGTTCTGTATTTGGTTGGTCAGCACACCGCTCAATCTAGGTGGCCAAGATGCTAAGGTCTTAATGGTGATTGTGAAATCATCAGCCAGTGCCTGTAGGTCAAACTGCTGTGTGGTCGAAGAAGAGAATCTTGCCAAGAAGTTCTCTAAGTCGGTTATTGCTTCCCTATAGTAGATATCCAGCTTCGCCTCCTCGGCATCACTCGCCCAGACGGTCTGAAAATCCACCTCGGGGTTATGCTGCGCAATGGTGGCTGATAGTCCCTCTACCACGCCCATTACGCTCTTCTTCACTATTTTTATTGTTATCGTTTTCATAAGCCTCATTTCTTTCTATGCCACAACCAAATCAACAAACCAATCACTGCAACTACCAGGGTCCAGATCATCTTGGCTGTATACTTCCCCAGGGTTATATACCTCTGTTCTGCCTTGGTAAGTTCTCGTGTCATCGGCTTCGGCACATATATAGTATCTCGTTTGATGAAAGAATCCGTCTTCACCTTGTTAAGATACCTGTACCTATCTTGAAGCACAAGCCTATCCTTAAAGATAGTGTCACCTCTCTGATAGATATACACGCTATCCTTCCGATAGATACTATCTGTTTTCTCCACCGTGTCCGTTCTTACCACATATTGGGTATGATATTCTGGCACGGTTACATACTTCGTCTTGCAGCTCGTCAGGAAGAGCAACGAGAAGTACGCCACCCAAACGAACAGATAGATTATCCAATGTCTTGTTTTCATAAGCTATGATATGTTTAAGGCTCGCTTAGACTTCTTCAAATACTCCTCGCATTTCTCCAGTCCATTGTAGCCACCGTTAATTTTCCGTCTGATTGCTTTCAGATTATCCTCGTCAGCTAATTTATTGCAGCCGAACGTGTCGAATATCCACATCGATGATCGTGTGGCACCAAGAGGCTGCTCCAACAACTCAGGCTGCTCCACCACATCATAGCCACAATATCCAGCATACTTCCTGTAGTTGGCTCGTCCTGTTATCTGTATCAGTCCACGCCCCTTATACCTCACGCCATCACCCTTATGGGTATTGCCTAGGTCTTTTCGCCCTTCATACGCCTTTCCGCTGGCAATTTCTTTAGTATATAACAGTTCACCACTCTCATGGGCTATCTGGGCAAGATAGTGTGCCCACCTTAAAGGCGTGTTGATTTCAAATTCCTCGGCATATCGGTTCAGGTATGGCAGAAACTTCTCTGCCCTTTTCCCGGCATTAGGCATCGCCATCAGCAGCTGCTCCAATCTGATTTCCTTCATTTCCATTTTCCTTATTGTTTTTAAATTCTTGGTATTTCTTGAACATCGGAAACTTCTCCACAAATCCAAGCGTCAGCGCATAATAAGCATAGTCCACAAGTTTATAAAATGGCGTATCAGGTACTAGCATCCGTCTCAGGTTCTTCAATATGTTGGTCGTGAACAGATAGGTTGCAGCTATACACACCCACTTCACGCAAAACAGAGCCTCAGTATCAGAATGCAGGAAGTGACCGATGATAAACAATGCAGCCACCGTCACGAAGAACACTGCACAGCATACGAAGAACATGCCGAATTTCTTCCAGCTCCATTCTTCACCGTTAAACACTGCAGCCACGATGCCGAACACCAGGTTCAGCCCGAACAATACCATCATGGCAATCATAAAGTCTCTGATGGGAACTAGCAGACTCAGAAAAGTCCATATCGTCCCAATTAAGTAACCTCGAATATCATTCATTTTCTTTTCCATTTTTCCGTCCCCACTCCGTTATGGAAACGATGCAAATTTAAGCCATCATTCCCGATTATCAGTGATAAGTTCCGCAACTTCATACGAAAAAGAGAACACAAGCCCCTAATATAGCCTGCATTCTCTTCTTCTGATAGTTTTCTTTTATATATCTCTAGGTGTTATGGAATCATTTCTAGAAGAGCAAATTAATTCTTCACTCTTCACTTAGTTAAAGTACCCCCACGCCTTGCACTTTCCGTATGGGTTATCATCATCCCTCAGCCAGTTCACGGCAAGGTCCACCATCTTGTCCATCATCTGCTCCTCGCTGTCCTCCGGGAACCATTTCTTCATCAGGTTATAGTTGTCAGAGTAGATCATGTTAATAACCACGGCAAAGTCCCATTGGTTGTAAGGGCGAATCTCGTCCTTCACCGTCTCATATATTTCCTGCGTCTTCGCCATGGTATAGTAAGGAGCACGATGCTCCACCTCCTTATCATCCTCAAAAACCATCTTCTTGATTTGAGCCTCAGCGAAGAAGTCATTGAAGTGTCCGTTGCCCACTACCCCATAGATTTCCTTATACAGCAGCAAGAGGTCTTCATCCGTTGCGTGCATAGCCACGAATTTGCCGATTATCTTTGTCACCTGCACCATCTGCTCAGGTGTGGCATCGGTCTGATATTTTGTGATAAGTTCTACTAAGTTCATATCATTCTGATTTTTGCGATTTAACGAATTTGAAAATCTCGTCCAGCTTGCTTTCCATCTGGTTGAGTCTTTCGTTTGTTTTCTGTTGGTCACGAAACGTTGTGTCCAGTTCTGAAAGGAGATTGTCACAGTCCTTTACGGTCTGCTCGAAATCAGGCATCTTGCTAAGGATGTCGTTAGCTTGGTTCTTCAGTGCGTTCACCTCATTGATGATGTTCTCCTTGCTACAGGAGATTACAAGGGTGTCGCTGTATGCTGTTTGCTCAGTATCTACCACCGAATAGATGGCTTGCTTTCCATCCTCGGTTTGCACGTTCACCTTCACATTCCTAGCCCCATAGTTCGGCATCCCTGGCATAGCTGCCATCACGTTCGGCTTGCCATTCTCAAAGTCAGGGCAAGGATTGCTCGTCACCTTGCCTTGCTTAAATTTTCTGCTGGCTCTATCAAATAGATAGACTGGGAATCCAGCCTTCAAGTCTCTGAATATCATAATCTCTGAATATTTATCGTTTTAAGTATATGGGAGAGGAAGGAAAACATCCTGTCCCCTCCCACCAAATGATTCAGAGTAGGGAGTAAGCATCCACCAACTCCTAACTCCTAACTTCTAACTCCTAACTCTTAACTGAGCGTTACGGTCAGACTGTCAAACATGCTCAGGCTTCTAGCCTTTCCGCATACCACATCGTTAGCCTTTTGCGTCCGTCCTACACTGGCGATGGTCACAGCCGTTGGTAGGGCTGTCTGCCCTTGGAAGGCTGCAATCCATTTTTCCGTGTAAATCAATGGCTGTGCTCTCATCACGTTTCTGTTGCCCACTACAGGCGAAATGATGCTGATAGTCGCCACGATAGGCACGAATACCGTTGTACCGTTCAGGATAGGCTGCTCATAACTGTAAGTTATGCTAGCCTGTGGCTGCACGTTGCCGTTCACGCAATAAGGTCTGCAAAGCTTCTCATTGTAAGTAGCTAAGACTGAAACTTGGTTGGCTACCAATGCTGTAGTAGCCAATCCCACTGGAGAAATCTTGTTCATACCACTACGCTTCTGTTTCATTCTTTACTCTTTTTTACTGATAGCCACCTGCTACACCTGCGCCACATCCGCAACCGCCATTCATCAGATTGGCAAGGTAGATGTTCTGCTGCAACTGAGAGTTCTTAAACTTCAAGTCCTGAATCTCGTTGGCTTGCTCCTGGCTCCAATGTCCATTCAACGTGTCAATGATACGCTGAGTGTTTGAATTGCCAGCATTGATGATGTCACAAGTCTGTCGCTGAGTCTCATAGGCAACATTGCTGAAACCACGCTCAACACTAGTGCTAATGTAGTCAAAGCCACGCTGCATCGCTGATGTCAAGTCACAGAAACCCTTCTGTGTAGAATACTGGATGTCCTTCTGACCCAACTGATTTTCGTAACCCATCTTGATGATGTTCTGCTGCGTCTGGCAGCAGCAATCCTTAAGCGCAATTGTCATCTGCAAGTCACCCTGCGAAATGGCGTTGATTACTCGCTCTGCCGAGAATCCTACCTGACCACCAAGCTGCTGGATGCCAGCCTGGATGCCACAGATAGAGTTCTGCAAGGCGTTGAAGTCACAGTTCAGGCTGTTTGCCAACATCTTAAGGTCGTTGCCGTTACCCTGGATGGCACCCATCAGCAAGTTGCTGTTCTGGTTGTCTGCCATCTGGTTGCGCAAACTCTCGATTTGACCCTGAATCTCCGCACGCTGCACGTCTGCGCCATTGTCACGATTGTTCCAGTCTGCACCATACATATAGCGCATCATGCCCATCATCATCATATAGGCAAACGGATTGTTCCACATGTCGGCATCGTCACGGTCTCGCATCATAGCTGCCATTGCCAAAGGATTGTTGTCACGATTTGCCATCGCTCCAAGCAAACCACCCATCATTGCATCGTTGCAACAAGAGGTTGTCTTAATTACTTCTTCTGCCATAATTCTTCCTAAAGAAATAAAAGTTGTACATTCTGTTTATACTCACATGTAACCGATTACGCCTGCAAAGATACGAGGAATAGGCAAGTTATTAAATAACTCTGTCACACTTTCTTTTAGTGGCTGATTATCAACGTTTTAATATGACATAGACCCATATCAAAACCACCGTATGTATATTTTCGCAAGAATATTGTGTATAATTTAAGGCAAAAATTGTGTGTTTTAGAGCATAAAAAAGAGAGAAGCAATCTCTCGCCTCTCTCTTTTTCTACTTGTTTCGTTTCAGTCTTTTCTTGATAAACTCCTTAACGTCCCATTTCTTGAAGAAATGGCTATGGTCCCCAGCGTTCCCCACGCTCTCCAGTTCCCCATCAGCGATAGCCCTTCTTAGGGTAGATTCGCTGATATGCGCCTCCTTCTTCACCTGTCCAGCAGTCATCATTGGGTTGAGAGCATACGGAAGATAGTTCTCACAAAGGTCTTCTATCTCATCACTACTCATTCCGCAAGCAGTTACCTTCTCCCCTCTCTTCTCTTGCTCGTCTGCTCGAAAACAAGAATCCGATAACGATTTTAATAACACTCCCAAGGTGTGATAACCAAATAACTTTCCCATATCATTATAATCTAGAGATTAAACTTTGACAGCCCTTTCCTGAGAAATACTTATCGGCAAAACCATATACATAAAATATAATGGTCATTACAAGTATTACAACATTAGCTTCCACCATTTCGTTGGTGGTGAAAACATTCCAGTATACGATATGAATAGCATTTATCCCAAATAGGTAGATGATCATCGGAATACGCCATCTGTAGCAGAGCCAAAAGAATCTGCTCGCAATTATAAGCACAAGCGGATGGATGTAAACGGAAAAATAGATAAATGCTGCCGATACCCAATTCTCCTTAAACCATACGCACATTTCTTTTTCATGAGACGCAAATGTTACCATACATGCAATATGAAAAAGCATGATAAACAGAGGCATCACTTCACAATAATACTTAAACCAAGTGAGTAGCTTTATGCTGTAGCCTCTACCTGCAAGAATAATGACGTTTATCATTTCGCTAACGTCCATGTCCTTAAACATTACTCTTGACAACTGTACAACACCGACTGATTGAACTAGCCGATGGACTTCATCTTCTTCCTCTTTAGTCATAAATTCTTCTCCTTTTGTTTTTGGTTTATTATTTGTTCTTAGTTCCTCATTCTTAATAATAAGGAAAGTTCTGCAAAAATAAACGATTTTGCACAAAAATATTTATTTTGAGCAATATTTTTATAGTTAAACTTTGCTAAAGTAACAATTCGTAAGCAACAATCGCAAATTCATCATATATAAAATAAGGTGTAGCCCTATCAAGAGTTACACCTTATTATATTATATCCACTTGATGACAGTATCACCATGATAACCTTTCTTCCAAACGAACCAAGCATAGCTTACAGCGCTGCTTCCTCCGTCCTTCATCCTCTGAAACTCTCCGTTCTTGGCGCAAAGCACTCTTCGGGAGAATTGAAGAACGTACAGAGGAGGATGCTTGCTAAATAGCTCATCATACCTCTTTTGTCCTTCTAGAAAGGTAGTCTTTAAGAACATGACACAAAGCCCTTCATCCGGAAGGAGTTCCAAGCTGTGCTTGATGAAATCCAGGGCATACTTGTATGGCGGATTGGTAAGGATGCAAGAACAATCGTTCGGCAGATCGGTGGCTTCCAAGAAATTGCTTGCCCCCCCATAGCCTCTGTCCACAAGGTCGGTAGAGACAACATCATGTCCGAAGTCTTTCAGACGATCAGATAAACACCCAGTACCACAAGCACACTCCCATATCTTGTGAGGAAGCTGCATGACTTTCACTAGTTTGTCGATAGCTATAGGATCGGTAGCGTAAAAGTCATTGCTCTCACGCACCTTGTCCGTGTGGTTGGATGCTCCCAAGGTCACGAAGATACTCTTTCTATTTCCTGTCCAATCCTTCATAGTTTATTCTCCCAACATTGAGTCTACCATGCCTTCAATGGCTTCATCTGTCATACTCTCCTTGATGGAGGTATCACCGCCAATCGATTTCATCAACATGCCTATCCAAGGATTGTCACTCTTCATGGTGGATTGTATCTGCTCCTTGTAGGCGTCATAAAGCTCGCCCGATTCCTTGAACTCCAAAAGAACCGTGCGCAAGGCTTTCACCACATAGTTATCCATCAGCAAGGGATTGTCCCTTGCCGATGAAAGTTTGGTAAGAAGCACTGCCAGTGCTTCACGTAATTGTTTCTTCTTCATATTGTCTTAATTTTAATTTATAAAGTCAGTGACTTAGAGTTCACTCTCTTTGTCTTATTGTGCAACATCTGTTATCTGGGTTCCATCCAAATTCTCCCAAGAAGAACCATTAAAGATTTCCCATTTTTTAGTTTCTGTATTCTTATAAATGAAACCAAATAATACATTTAAAGGTCTGTTTGCTGTAGTTCCAGAATGTTTCATTTCTGGATTGGATATATATGGGCGCATAAAGTTACCATCAAAATAATAAAAATTACCGCTTTCTCTATCTTCTACAATTTGTCCTTTATACATATAACACGTAGCCAAATTAAATTCAGACAACTTAAATCTAGGAGGATTTTTCAATTCTTTATTTATAAAAATATCAATACTTCCAAGTATTGTATTTCTAAATGTATTGTTAAAATATTCCATAATATTTAGTTCTTTATACTCATCGAGTATAAATTTAACAGAATTATCATGAGCAGCGTAAGAGAAAATAGGTTGATTAATATCAAATTTATATATTGATATAGATGTATTTCCTCTTAATGTTATTGTAGAGTTATCTCCTTTTTCTACAAGCATACTTTCTATATATAAATTGCAAGCATATAAATCAATATAACCAAGAAACTTATGATTATTTGCTTTTATGCGTAAGTTTAAATACCTGATATCTCCAAAGTTGTCATCAATTACATCATCTAATAACCATAAAGCTTTAGACCTATAATTAGAATCATTTTTAATTCGTTTCAAAGCTTCTTTAAACGTTATAGGAGCTGCCTCTGAAAATCCTAAATTTTCATTATTTGCGGCATTAGATATGTATATATAATTAGATGGTATATCATATTGAATATCACCATACTCTGTTTGAGAGTATTTTATTGGATAAAATACGCCATGTTTAGAAGGCATAAAATTTCTAAGAAGAAGTTTTGAACGCCTATCAGAATACCTTGACATATAAACATCACCACAAAATTCTCCATTCAAATCTACATACGAACTATTGTGAGGACTAAAATATAGTGCATAATTTTTTAATTTTGTAGATTCTCTATCAATCCATTGAACTCCATATTGACTACCAATATATATAAATGAAGTTCTAAAGTACATTAAATAGTTCTTTATTAATTCATAGTATATAAATGATATTGTAATATTACTGCCAACAAAATTTGCAGCGTAATCCCATCCTGCTTCTATTGTTAAAGATTGTATCACGCCAGCGGCGCTATACGCAATAAGTCCCCCTGATAAAAGTTCTCTATCATCTAGATACTCATTATATAGTACCGACTCTTGTAAAGCGTCTTCTTTAACGTATGTTAGTTCTGGACCTCTTCTTGTTATTGTTAGTACATCAATTTTTAAATTAGTACATTCTGTCCCTAGAATACAACCATAGTGGTTTGAACATATTTCAACACGACCTATTGATGTATTCCACGCTGAAGAAATATACATACCAGTTTTAACAGCATATATAGATATATTATCCAAAGTAATTCCTTGACAATGAAGAAGTCTCATACCACCATATACACATTTATCTTGTGTCTGCGAATCAATATCTACAGATATATGTATATTTTTAATAGTAATATTCTTCACAGCTGCACCACCGCCACCTTCAATATCATTTGCTGATAGCTTGGTATAAAAATAATTATAAGGTCTCCGTTCACCAGTATCTCTATCTTTTATATCTGTGTCGAATACCCAATAATTTGTTTTTTTATCACCAATGGCTTTTATTACTGTACTATTTTTGTAATATGTATTATTAAGATGTTCTTCACCTATCAATGATACACCTGATCTAATTAATATACTATCATTTGTGTAATAAACTCCTGCGGATAGCTCTAATATTTTATCTCTTAATACTTTTAAAAAACTCGTAACCTTATTAATTCTATTGGTTATTATAGTGTTATGCTCTATTCCAAACCAAATTGCTTTAAAAGTATTATTATAAAACTGACCAGATAATGATACATCAGGTAAGAATATATCGTCTTTTGCATGGATAAATGTTTTATTTCCTAGAATCGTACCATTTCTAAGACTTCCCCCTTCAAACTTAAGAGTACAGTTCTCAGGCACCTCAAGTGTTTTTCCGTCAAGGTCAAAGTCGTATCTAATCTCATAGATACAGTTGCTTTGGTTTAACATAACTGGCATTATGAGATTACGGAGTTCTGTCTTGCTAGACTCACTAACAGTAGCCTCTGATCCAGTGCTAACACCAGAGAAAGAAGAAGCAGTAACATCACCACCAAATCTACGGGTACAGGTTACCAATGCACCATCTACTGATGTCACATACTCATCCATAGTCTCGCTAAGTTTATTAGCAATTTTCTCAGCTACCAAAGCGGCAGTATTATCCATAGAAGCCACCAAATCCACATGGGTCTCCACACCATTAATAATGATGGAAACATATCCATCCGTAGTAGGTGCCTTAGTCACCTGAATCTTAGTGATGGCACAAGTAACTTCCTGAAGGTTCTTACGCAAAATCTTATATCCCTTACCGGAAAACTCCAGGGGATTATACTCACGATCTTTAAGAGAAAGAACCTCTCTATTGTTTGAACCCATCTTGGAAGTCAAATCCTCTTCGTCAGGATTATTGTTCACATTGCCTTCAACAACAGTTCTCTCTCCGATTTCTTTTCTTAAGATGTTCAAAGAACGTTCCACATCTTGCTGATTGGCTTTTCTGCTGATTTCAGCATCTTGTGCAGCATTTGTCTTAACAACATCACTTTCGTTTGCCTTTAAATCCAAGGAAGCATCAACAGCCGCCTTGTCAGCCTTCTTGTCAAGTGCAGCGTTAACAGTCTCCTTGTCAGCCTTCTT
>ERZ1034925.414-NODE-414-length-19673-cov-369.295494_pt1 | contig 19673 bp, 16 predicted proteins | sample MGYA00520687_ERZ1034925 | MGnify/ENA primary metagenome ERZ1034925 (study PRJEB33766, sample SAMN09781758) | gut metagenome | biome: gut microbiome | host: Homo sapiens | place: Madagascar | study: EMG produced TPA metagenomics assembly of the PRJNA485056 data... | reverse complement strand
CAGGATGTGGGTGTCGGCAACGGATATTGACCCGCTGGCAGCCGGCATGGCGTATATACAACTGTCGCTGTGTGGTGTGGCCGGTGAAGTGGTTATTGGCAACTCATTGTGTAATGAGCGACGCCGGGTATTGCTGACGCCCGGGCATTACCTCGGAAACTGGTCATATCGTCTGCGTCATTCTCAGGAACAGGTCACAGCTGATGCCTGATTTTTTATCACTACGCCAGTCTTCGGGCTGGCGTTATTATATTTGCGTTGCTTGTTATTGGGGGCGGTTTCTATGTACGTCAGGAGCATTTTTTAACCGATGTGGATAAGTAACTGATTGATTCATCGTGATCAGCTATCGCTTCTAAGTTATTGCTTTTCTCTTATCGCATTTAGGTTATCTCATGTCCCTAAAGGTCTGCTAAACACCGTATAGCGTGGGAGTACACCCTACCGCGATAACGTAACCGTACAATATTGTACGTTTCCCAAACGCAGCTCTGTGGGGGAAATTTGGGTTAAGTATCGACCGGTGTATGATAGGGCAATATTTAACCAGAGAAATTAAAAGGATTTGTTATGTCTAAGCCGGAAAACGGCCAACAGCTGCCCGCCATCTGCTGGCCGGTGCCTAAAAATAACCGTGGCGGGGAGTTCAGTAATCTGGAAGAGATGCTGGCACATCTGGAGGGCGAGGCCACCGGACACTGGCTGATTGGCCGTAATGGTATGTGGCACGGGGGAATTCACATCACGGATACCTCAACCCCGTGGTGTGCGCTCAGCGGTCACTCGATGAATGAGGCGGTGGATTTTCCTGTGCCGTTTAAGGGAGAGCAGCCCGTGCGCTGCATGGCGGATGGTGAGGTGGTGGCGTACCGGATAAACCGAGATTACCTCAGCATGCCGTGGTACTGGGGTGATTTACACTACTCCGGGTCTTTTGTACTCATTCGCCATCGTATTCAGCCGGGGGAAACGGCAGAGAGCGGACTGACCTTTTACACCCTGTATATGCACCTCGCGCCCTGGCTGGCCTACCCGGAGCAGGACAGTACGGCGTTTAAAGTTGCCGACGGACAGCACCTGAATGCATATGCGGACGCGTCCCGGCAGTCGGTGGCGGCAGAGTTGCCGCCCGGTACACGTGTGATATGGGATAAAGCGGTGAGTGCTGACACCATGACAGGGAGCAACGGACGGCAGTATGCGCACGTTACGCTGGCGGAGCCGGTGACGGGCAGGATGAGCCTTAAAGCCGGGGACCGGGTATGGACAGTATGCGACAAGGGGAATCTGGTTCCGGTCAGTGACAGCGTGACCCGCCCGGCGTGGTGGTCACTGTTCCTGCCGCCGTCACGCGAAACCGTGCAGTTTGATACGGTGGTGTGCCCGACGCCTTACCCGATTAAGGCCGGTGCCCCGGTAGGTCACCTGGGATATTTTCAGGTACCCACGGATAACGGGCATGAAAAACGCTATCAGGTGCATATCGAATGCCTGACAACGGATGACCTGCCGCGCTTCCTGAGCAACCCGGAAGGCGTGGGGCGCGACACGCCCGCCTTTGCCCGTTGTCCGAAGGATATACCGGTATATCTGAAATATACGGACGGGGAAATATACAAGGGCCTGGTAACCACGGAGAGCGAAACGGTGATAGCGCTGTCAGGTCAGGCGGTGACGGACAAAGAGGGCAAACGCTACTGGCCGGAGGGAGGGATGTCACGCGGACTGCTGGCGGAGTCGGATGTGCAGCTGTTATCCCGGTATGACCTGGCCGGTCGGGGTTTCGAGGTCACGGAGGATAACACGGTGAGCTTTGACCATCTCGACGGAAAGAGGCAGCCGAAGGGGCTGGTGAGGACGATTTTTGAGCTTTTTTTCAACGTGGCGACTAATGAGGGTAAGCTCTACAGCAAAATAGTGGCATTCAACTACCGGCAGCTGCTGGACCAGATTGATGATGCCAAATCCCCCCGGTATAACCCGGAACTGTACCGGCGCGCGGTACAGAACCCGTCAATGCGGGAGCATCTGTATCGTTTGTGCGTGAAACATCCCAGCGAGTGGTATTACTCGTCAGAGTCTCCGGTGTGGAAAGCATTCTTTACGCCCCAACTGAAAAGAGACGCCCCGGAGTGGTACGCCTACAGTATGAAATTTTTGACGGATCTCCGCTGGATGTACCGTGTGGCCGGAATGGTGGTGAATCCGTGGCATATGCATCCGCTGGTTTTTCTCGATGCTATTAATAATATAAGTATGACTCTCGATGAAGCCAGAGTTCGGGCATTTATGAGAATGATTCGAGTTGGTGAAGGGACTGTTGGTGAGGTCGGGTATGAAACATTATTTGGTAAGCAGTCATTTATAAAAGATTATCATAAAGATTTTAGTGATCACCCTAATATAATAATTACCAGAGGCCCATTAAAGTCTTCTGCGGCTGGAGCATATCAAGTAATGGGTTATACATGGAATGATCCTAAAATGCTGTCTTATCGCAAAAAATATGGGATTGTGGATTTTTCTCCGAAATCACAAGATGAGTTTTGCGTGCTAATTCTTAAATATAAAAGGAAAGGGGCTTTAAAACTTATCATTGATGGTGATATAGATGGGGCCTTAGATATTTTGAGCTATGAATGGGCAAGTCTTCCCCCTGCTCGATACCCTCAACCAACTAAGAGTAAGAGTGAGGTTATTTCCCTATACAATAAGTATTTATCAGAAGAACTCTCAGGGGAGACAGATCTCCACCTGCCAATCGGATACATAAAACAAGTTTATAATGGTGTGTAAATGAGAAATATATTTTTTATATTGGTATTTGTATCATTATTTACTTATGCCGGTTCTGATATTGGAACTTGGGGAACAACATGTGATGATAATGGGTTCATTCTTTCATTAAAAGAAGATTCATCTCCATTTGTTGTTAGTGATAATCAGATAGTTGTATCCATACATTCAAAAAGGATTAACCATAAACTCATTGATATTTTTTTTGATGATACATTAGATCTTGGGATAGGAGGTATGGGGTTTAACTGGGGGGATGTTGATAAAACAAAAAAAATAGCCGAGTTAACATATTCTGGAAATAATAAATGGTTGATGAAATGGTTTGGTTTTTGGGATGCAAAAAAAAAGACACGTTTTTGGGTGAAAGAGCCTGATTTTATCCAAACATACGCAAAAAATAACGCCATAGCGATGATTAAATGCGAAGAACAGTGACAGTTTGACCGCAACAGTTAAATTGAAACAGCAATAAATTCAGGATCACAAAAAGGATCTTCTTGAGATCCTCCATAGATCGTCGTAATCTTTACACCAGAAACGGAAAAAGCCGCCTTGCGGCGGCTTTTTCCGTCCGATTAGAAGTCTTCGACCTCTTCTAATCGGCAGTGGTAACTGGCTGTCGCAGAGCGCAGATACCGAAAACTGTCCCTCCAGTGTAGTCCATAAGGGGGCAGCAACTCAAGAACTCTGTAACCATCTGTATACTGATGTATTTTAATCTTTTATTCTAGACAGCTTTTGTATATTCTTTCCCGGGTTGCAAATACAAAGGATAAACCGTCATTTTTCTTAATGGATGAGCCGGAAATATCGTTACACCTTAACTGGCAGGAAAAACTGATTTCGACAATAAAAGAACTAAATCCATGGTGCCAGATTATCATAGTTACTCATAGCCCGGCTATAGTTATGGATGGGTTTATGGATTGTTATGTTGATATGAATGAGATTTCTTCGGTGAGAACAGATGTCGGATTTTGAAACAAGAGCCTGTAACTGTTTTTCGTCCATAAATTAACCTTCATTTGATGCTGGATTAAACATATCAAAATCAGGCAATTACACAAATCTATGTACAGGCTCTGTCATCCGGGAGTATAAATTTTACGACTTTTCCCTGAAAGTTTTTCGGTAAAGTCCTGGTGAACACTGAAACTTTTTGTGGAATATTCTGGTGAAGGCTTGCTGGGAGTCAAAACCATACATCAGACAGATTTCATAAATTGGCATATCTGTGGTCAACAGGGCCTGAGTTGCCAGATTTAACCGACGTTCACGTATATAACGCCCAGACTTATTCCCTGATGACAGGTAAACATTCGCTGAAAATACCATATCGAATACCCGGCATGTTTTGCCACATCCTGTATATGTAACGGTTTATCAAGGTTATTCTCTATCCACTGAACAACATCATTCACGACTCTGGCAGAAAGACTCATTGTCACTACCTCATGCACACCTTAGAACAGAGAAAAGCAGGTTGTTCTGTATGATTAAGCTTTTCCTCAGTAAAGCCCCGGCAAACTGTTACAACATCCCAACATTTGTAATGCTGGTTACTCTAACCTCAACATATTATAAAATAATGCACTGAAGTGTATCAATATTTCATTTGAACTGGTTACCTGAAACTCCGGACATAATCTTTTGAAAGAAAAGAGTTTCACACTTGCTGTAATTGTATTTGAGGGTGAAGATTTTTTTGCGGGACTGGTAAATCTTTTTTGAAGAAGAGTTGATGATGACAGAATAATTTCCCGACACCGCTAAAGAGTTAATGATGGTGTGCACGGGCTGCAGTGATGCAGAGTGTGTGCACCTTTTTTTCTTTACAGGGGCCTGTATGTCACTGACACCCACCGATGAACAGTCTGCCATTATCCACTGGCAGGGACAGAAGCTGGTTGTGAACGCCTTTGCCGGGACAGGAAAGACCAGCACTCTGGTTCAGTATGCACTGGCAAACCCCGACAGCAGAATGCTGTATCTGGCTTATAACCGTTCTGTACGCGATGAGGCAGAGCGTAAATTTCCGTTTAATGTGGAGTGCAAAACCTCCCACCAACTGGCCTGGTCACGCTTTGGTAAGCATTACCGGAATCGTCTGGTTGCCAGTCTGCGTATCACGGATGTGGCCAGAAAGCTGAACACCCGTCACTGGCTGCTGGTTCGTCTTGCACTCAGCAGTCTGAATCAGTTTCTGTGCAGTGCTGACAAAGAGCCGGGGCTGCAGCATTTGCCGGATGAGGACGCCCGGGTCGGCACGGATGTCTCGGCCATCCTGCAGGCAGTACAGGTGCTATGGTATGAAATGCGTCGCCCTGATGGCACATTCCCTGTCACGCATGATACCTACCTGAAGCTGTTTCAGTTGTCATCCCCGGACCTCTCCCGCAGATGGGACACCATTCTGTTTGATGAGGCTCAGGACGCCAATCCTGTGACGTCTGCACTGGTACTCAGTCAGCCCTTCCGGGTCATTCTGGTGGGCGACCGTTACCAGCAGATTTACCGCTTTCGTGGCGCAGATAATGCACTTTCTCATCCTGCCCTGAACGATGCAGACCGTCTGTGGCTGACGCAGAGCTTCCGTTTTGGCCCGTCGGTGGCCCGGATGGCGAATCTGCTTTTGCAGCGTGCCGGTGAAACGCGACAGGTGACCGGCAGTGGCGGGGAGGATGAAGTACTGATGAGCCGTACCGGCGCGGATAAACCAGAAGGGCACCGGACGGTACTGAGCCGGACAGTGGCAGGGGTGATATGCACGGCGCTGATGGCCAGTCTGAGCGGCAGGAAGGTGTACTGGGTGGGCGGTATTGAAGGTTACCGGACAGAGGCACTGGAGGACCTGTACTGGTTTTCTGCCGATATGCCGGAAAAGATGCAGTCTGATGCACTGCGGCGGGATTACCGCGATTTTGATGAATACTGCCGGATAGCCAAATCCACCCGGGATGTGGAGATGAATCAGGCCATTCGTCTGCTGGATATCTGTTTCCCGTTGCCGGTGAAACTGAAGCTTCTGCGGGAGCATACCGTCACGTGTGAGAAGGATGCGGATATTACCGTGTCAACGGCCCACCGCAGTAAGGGGCTGGAATGGCCGGTGGTGATACTGGATGAGGATTTTGCGGATATCACCGACCCGCTGATGCCGGAAGATGAACGGAGGGACGAAACTAACCTGTTGTACGTTGCGGTCACCCGTGCCCGTAAAACCCTGGTACTGAACAGTCTGATGCGCCAGCTGGCAGAAGAGGCTGGCAGAGATGAACAAAGCCAGAAAGCAACAGAGGCATCACCGTCAGAAAACGGGGAAAACGATGCCGTATACGGGCAGGAGGGTGAAAATGCTTAATCGCCTGAAAAAACTGCTTCCCGGTAACAGCAATACCAGCAGTACTGAGACAACCACCCCGAAAACCGCACGCCAGCCGGAACATCTGCCGGAAGGTTTTTATATACCCCGGACTGCAGAGGAGCTGACGTCCACACCACGCAGGAAACAGTGCCTGAAACAGCTGTGGGAAAACAGCAGTATGCCATTCGACGTGTATCAGCAGTTCTGTCTGACACCGGTACAAAAACTCCTGATGGCGGCGCAGAACGCTCCCGCCGCCAGAGATGGGCGGTGGGCCGATGCCGGCGGTTTTGGCGACCTGACGCTGCAGTTCACCACCTATGCCGTTCGTCTGGCCAGAGGATATATGTTTCCGCCCGGTGCCACACCGGAAGAGCAGGCCGCACAGTCCGGTGTATGGAATGCCGTGGTGTTCTGGTCGGCATTGTTTTATCACCTGCCACTTCTTGCACACCTGGAGGGGGAACTGGTCAGCGGAAAGTTATGGCAGCCGGGGATGTCATCACCGAATGAAGCATTTCGTTTCCGCTACAGACAGCAACATCTGCTGGGGGCAGAGGCTCAGCAACTGGCAGCGGTGATGGCCGGGCAGTTGTTGCCGGAGGGAGCGACCGCCTGGCTGGCCACTGTGCCGGGGGCATTACAGAATCTGGCGGGTGCAGTCTGGCATCAGCATCCGGAGATGGCATTGATTCGTTCAGTCCTGAAAACAGCGGCAGAAGAGGTGGAGAGTCCGCTCCTCGCATTGCCGGTGACGGAAGCCGTAACAGCACCTTTGCTCCCGGAAAACACTGTGCAGTCTGAAGACAATGTGCCATCTGACAGTCAGCCAGAAACATCAACAGAGGCCATTGCGCCGGAAATGTCGGCGGTCGTCACGGAGGTGGGCGAATTTACGCTGCAGCCATCTGTTTCAGGAACCGGTGAGGCCGAAGCAGTCGTCCCGGATACGTTGCAGTCTGCAACAGGCGCGGAGGAAAAGGCTCCGGAGGAGCAGAGTGTCCATGATGATACCGATATGCTGCTGAGTCTGTTTTCTGCTGCAGATGACCATGCTGCTGTAGTGACCGCGGACGGAGAATGCTTACAGGAAACGCAGATGCTGATTGATAATGATCATTCTCAAAGAAAACATGAGGATTCCTCTATCACATTGATTTCCGGAAGCTCTGCTCCGGAAGCTGTTATTTCAGAAGGAGAGATGTTTATAAACTGGTTAAAAAAAGGAGTGAGAAACGGGGAAATTAGCCTGAACGGAAAAAAAGATAAAATTCATATTGTTGCCGGCTTTGTTTTTTTACCAGTACCGGGAATTTTTTATGAGTTTACGAAAGCAGCAGGCATCCCTGCAGACAAAAAAGATGATATTCAGGCATCGTTTGAACGCCTGAGCATTCATAAGCGGCGGGATAACCGACGCTTTTATTTTGCACATTTGTGTGAAGAGCCTGAAAACAGAAGTCGTTTTAAAACGCTAAAAGGTTATCTGGTAAAAGGCAGGCAGCTCCTGGATGGACAGGAACTACAGGACAGCCGTTATCTCTTTTTTCCATGAAATGCGTTCCGGAGGTGAGCCTTGTTGTTGAACGGATATATTTAAAGGTAAAGAAATATGAAAACTCACGATGTTGACAGCCTCTGGGATAATCTGATGGATGAGTATTTTTTTTGTAAGTCGTTACGGAGAGCCACGGAGTGGAGTTATCGCAAGGTGTTGTCGGGGTTCCGGAAGTTTGTTGGTTTTCACCGGACACCTGACAGCATTGTTCGTCGTGATGTTCAGGAATGGCGTCGTTTTGTGCTGAAAGATCAGGGGTTAACTTCCCATACCTGGAATAACAAGGTGAGGCACATGCGTGCGATTTATAACTTTGGAGAAGAATCTGGGTTGATCACTGTTTCAGAAAATCCTTTTAGTGGCATGCTGGTTAAGCAGGAAAAAAGACGGAAGAAAACGCTGACAAAAGCGCAAATCACGCGGGTTGTGCTTATCCTGCAACAATTTTCGGAAGCAGAAAATCAGTACACCGGACTTTACATCAAATGTGCCATAAGACCGGCATGGTTCTGGCTGACGGTGGTGAATACCCTGCGTTATACCGGTATGCGTCTGAATCAGTTGCTGCATTTACGCCTGAAGGATGTTTGTCCGGCAGAAAAATGGATCGATTTACGGGCTGAAGGCAGTAAAACTCACAGAGAATGGCGTATTCCGGTTGCGCGCCAGTTACAGCCACAACTGCAGAAACTACTGGATGAAGCCGTCAGACGGGGAGCCACACCGGAAGACTATCTTTTCCACTACAAGCGTTTTGTTGTGCCGGTGTCAGAAGCAAAACGTATAACGGGTTTGCCGGATGAGCAGCCTGTGAAATCGTTTTTCCGCAGATTATCTCAGGAGTGTGGTTTTCAGGTGTCTCCACATCGTTTCAGACATACACTGGCGAGTATACTGATGAGCACTCCGGAGCGTAATCTTCACCTGGTGAAAAACATGCTCGGGCATCAGAACGTATCAACCACAATGGGATATGTGGAGATGAATCTGGAGATTGCTGCACAGGCACTGGAGCATGAGCTGGAGGTGTTCACTGACAGGCTGTAATCGCAGACAGATTGACAATCCACTGAAGGGTTGTAATCATATATAGTGATCGAGAAAAGGGAGCATGCGTCAACATACTCCCTTTCGAGAAGAAAAATCATGATGTACATGAACCACACTCACGACATCTGACACCTTCCCGATGACACCCGTCAGGTTTCTCACTCCTGACCAGTGGCTTTGATGTAAGGTGGTGCCCGGACTCGGAATCGAACCAAGGACACGGGGATTTTCAATCCCCTGCTCTACCGACTGAGCTATCCGGGCAACGGGGCGCATTAAACCGTAATCTGCACATCTCGTCAACCTAATTTCAGTAAAAGCGATTCAACTGCTTAAGATTGCGGCAAATCGCTTCTTTTCTGTGTTTCTGTCAGGTCAATGCACCACCCTGGCGGCAGCGGGCGAAGCGCAGGATATCTTCCGCCAGCCGATGTGCAGTGTCGACATCCGCCTGGCTACGATTCACCAGCATTCGGCTTAAACAGCCTTCCAGCACCAGTTCCATCTGCTTTGCTACCATCGCCGGATCGTCAACTTCCAGTGTGGTTAACAGTTCGTGGGTGAAATCGTAGGCCGCGCTTTTTTGCTGATCGGCCAGTTGATGAATAGGGTGGCCAGGATCGGGATAAAACGTACAGGCAGCGATAAATAGACAGCCCGGATAGCGGTTGTTTTTAACGCACTCCGATAACGCCTGATAACGTGCCAGCAGCTTTTGTTCGGCGGTTTGCGTTTCGTCCAGCATCAGCTGACGACGCCAGACATCTATCTGTTGGCTAAGATAACGCAGCGCATCGTAGAGGATTGCCTCTTTGTCTGGCCAGAAGCGGCGTAGCTCGTCCAGTGGATAATCCACACGTTCAGCAACCATCTCCAGCGTGGTGTTGGCAATCCCTTGTAATTCTAATAATTTCAGGGCTTCTCCCAGTACATCTTCACGTTGCACGCTATTTTCCTCCGTCTTTCCCACTGCAAGTGTCGTTCACGGTTGGCGATCGCGCAAATGTGCGCTGAAGGTTTCAGCATCCATAAAGCCCGTGACGCGTGCTTGTGGATGCTCCTGGCCTTGTCCGTCAAAAAAGAGAATTGTCGGTAGGCCAAGGACATTAAGATGCTTTAACAGCGCCACATCTTGTGCGTCGTTGGCCGTGACGTTGGCCTGAAGTAAGACCGTGTCTGCTAACGCTTTTTGCACCTGCGGGTCGCTGAAGGTGTATTTCTCAAACTCTTTACAGGCGACGCACCAGTCGGCATAAAGATCTAACATCACCGGTTTGCCTTTGGCTTCAACGAGCGCCTGATTTAACTCATCTACCGTTTTGATTTGTGTAAAGTTGAGATGCGTCTGAGTTTGCGCGGTATGCGTCGCACCAAATGCCCAATCCTGAAGTGGGCGCACGCTAACCAATGCCGCTGCCAGCAGGATTATTTGCACCACGCGCATCCAGCCGCGTTTAGCCTGTAGGCTGGTGATAAAGGCCCAGCCAAAGAATGCGACACCCAGCGCCGACCACAAGCGTAATCCCCATACATCACCAATCACTCGCTCCAGCAGGAAGACCGGCAGTGCGAGGATCACAAAACCAAACGCGGTTTTGACTTGTTCCATCCACGGGCCGCTTTTCGGCAGCAAGCGGTTACCAAAGACGGTAATTAGCATCAGCGGCAGGCCCATGCCCAACGCATAGAGATAAAGCGTGCCGCCGCCCAGCCACATGTTCCCGCTTTGGGCGATATACAGCAGAATCGCGCTAAGCGGTGCGGTGGTGCATGGTGAACAGATCAGTCCGGCAATCGCCCCCATAACAAACACACCGCCAGGTGAGCCGCCCTGTTGGCGATTGCTCATCAACGTGAGACGTGTTTGCAGCGAAGAGGGGAGTTGTAGAGTAAACAAGCCAAACATTGACATCGCCAGCAAGGTAAAGACGATGGCGAGGCCAATGAGCACGTATGGGTGCTGTAGCGCCGCCTGGAACTGTAACCCTGCGGCGGCAACTACCAGACCCAGCGCCGTGTAAGTCAGTGCCATCCCCTGCACATAAATAAAGGTCAGCAACAATGCTCTGGCAGTGGAGAGCCGCTGTTTACCACCCAGCACGATGCCAGAAATCAGTGGGTACATTGGCAGCACGCATGGCGTAAAGGCGATACCAATACCGATCAACAACGCCCAGAGCGCGGAAAAGGGCAATTGCGCGGTGTGCTGCTCTTGCTGCGAAACAGACACAGGCTGTGACGCTGCGTTGTTGGCGACCACTTCGCTTAACGGAACGGTTTTGGTTTCTGGCGGATAACAGAAACCGGCATCAGCACAGCCCTGGTAGGTGACAGTTAACGTCGCTCCCGCACTCGCCTGGTTGATGGTTACGGGAAGCGTCAGCCGATCGCGGTAAATCTCGCTTTTGCCATAAAACTCATCTTCATGCCAGACGCCTTGCGGCAGCTGCACGTCGGCAATTTTCGCGTGTTCCGGCGTAATGCGGATCTGTTTACGGTAGAGGTAGTAACCGTCTTTGATCTGCCAGGTCAGATTAAGGTCATGTTGGTTTTGCTGAAAATCAAAAGTAAAGGCTTGATCCGCGGGGACAAATTGTGAACGTCCCGGCGCGTCGAATAATCCGGCAAAAACGGAAGTGCTGCAAAGTAGCAGGATCAGCGTAAAGATGCGTTGAGCCATGAGAGGTAATCTGTGTCTCCGTGTGTAACAGGTAAAACCAGAAGTTCCGGGGTTTGATATGGATGATGAGACTTCAGGCATTCCAGCAGTGCCTGCTGGTGAGATACGGTAGTTTTTAAAATCATCTGCACTTCGTATTCTTGCTCCAGCTTACCTTCCCAGTAATAGAGAGAGGTAGCGCCGGGGATCAAGGTCGCGCAGGCCGCCAGTTTTTCCGCCAGCACTTTGGCGGCTAAATCCTGGGCTGTCGCTTCATCCGGTGCGGTACATAGCACCACGACAGACGCGGTATTCGAACTTTTTTCATCAAGCATAAACACCTCGCAAGAACAGATGGAACCGCAAGAGAGAGGTCACTATACAACGGACGGGGGAAGGATGTTAGTCGGCGGGAAAGAAAGCGGGGCGTGAACGCCCCGCGATTGGTCATTACAGCATGAAGCTACCCAGCAAGAAGCCGAAGCAAACGGCCAGGGCAACACCCAGAGTACCCGGGATGAAGAACGGATGGTTGAAGACGAATTTACCGATACGGGTAGTACCCGTGTCATCCATCTGTACCGCAGCAACCAGCGTCGGGTAGGTTGGCAGAATGAACAGACCAGACACCGCAGCGAAAGAAGCAACAGCGGTCAGCGGAGAAACGTTCAGTGCCAGAGCCATCGGCATCAGTGCTTTTGCGGTTGCAGCCTGAGAGTACAGCAGAGCAGAAGCAAAGAAGAAGATGACGGCCAGCAGCCACGGATGACCCTGAATCACTTCACCAGCGGTATCTTTGATCCAGTCGATGTTGTTGGAAACGAAAGTATCGCCCAGCCACGCAACACCCAGGATACAAATACAGGCGCTCATACCTGCTTTGAAGGTGCTGGAGTTGAGGATGTTGTCGGTATCGACTTTACAGATAACGGTGGTCAGAGTTGCAACGCTGAGCATGATGATCAGGATTGCGTTGGTGGTGTTCATCAGCGGTTTTTCAACCAGACCCATGCTTGGGCTGTTGATGATTGCATAGATAACCACGCCAACTACGCCCAGCAGGAACAGCCAGACGGACGTTTTTGCACCGGATTTGATTTCAATCTGCTTTTCACCGCGCAGTTCAACCAGGCCCTCTTCCAGACGCTTACGATAAATCGGATCGTCAGAGAGTTTGGAGTTGAACAGCATAGTGACCAGGAAGGACATCACCAGAACCGCCAGCAGGGTGGACGGGATGACCACGGAGAGCAGATGGAGGTAGCTGATGCCATGACCTTCCATCACGGAAGACATGTAAACCACTGCCGCTGAGATTGGCGATGCGGTGATCGCAATCTGCGCGGATACCACTGCAGTAGACAGCGGACGGCAAGGTTTGACGCCTTGTTCCTTCGCAACTTCAGCGATAACTGGCAGTGTCGCCAGAGATATGTTGCCAGTACCAGCAAAGATAGTCAGGAAATAGGTCACGATCGGTGCGAGGATCGTGATGTATTTCGGGTTACGGCGCAGCAGCTTTTCTGTCTGATGAACCAGATAGTCCAGACCGCCAGCAACCTGCATGGCAGAAATAGCGGCGATAACCGCCATGATAATGGAAATGACATCGAACGGGATGTTACCGGGTTTAACGCCAATAGCGGCAAGAACCAGCACCCCCAATCCGCCTGCAAAACCAATACCTATTCCCCCCAATCTGGCGCCCAAGAAGATCGCCAGCAAAACTATGATGAGTTCTACAACTAGCATATTAGCCTTCCTTGTTTTTTAACAAGTTGATATTAGGTTGTTATTTTTAAGTTACTGCTCACAAGAAAAAAGGCACGTCATCTGACGTGCCTTCTTTATTTGTACTACCCTGTACGATTACTGTTCGCTTTCATCAGTATAGCGTTTTGCTTTGTAAGCCGGGTGCATCAGATTCTGTACGGAGAAAATATCGTCAAGTTCCGCTTCAGTCAACAGACCGCGTTCCAGAACGACTTCACGTACACTCTTACCGGTTTCGGCACAGATTTTACCCACGATGTCACCGTTGTGGTGACCGATGAACGGGTTCAGGTAAGTAACGATACCGATAGAGTTGTAAACGTAACCTTCGCACACTTCTTTGTTAGCAGTGATGCCGTTAATGCATTTTTCCAGCAGGTTGTAGCAAGCGTTGGTCAGAATGTGAACGGATTCGAACATGGCCTGGCCAATGACCGGCTCCATAACGTTCAACTGCAGCTGACCTGCTTCTGCTGCCATGGTAACAGTGGTGTCGTTACCGATGACTTTGAAGCATACCTGGTTAACCACTTCCGGAACAACCGGGTTTACTTTAGCTGGCATGATGGAAGAGCCCGCCTGCAGTTCCGGCAGGTTGATCTCGTTCAGGCCGGCACGTGGACCAGAAGAGAGCAAGCGCAGGTCGTTACAGATTTTGGACATCTTCACAGCCAGGCGTTTCAGCGCGCCGTGAACCATAACATAAGCGCCGCAGTCAGAGGTCGCTTCGATCAGGTCTTCAGCCGGTACGCATGGGAAGCCAGTGACTTCAGCCAGTTTTTTCACTGCCAGCGGAGAGTACTCTTTCGGCGTGTTCAGACCAGTACCGATTGCTGTTGCGCCAAGGTTAACTTCCAGCAGCAGTTCAGCGGTACGTTGGATATTTTTCACTTCTTCTTTCAGCAGGATGCTGAAAGCGCGGAATTCCTGACCGAGGGTCATTGGTACTGCGTCCTGCAGCTGGGTACGACCCATTTTCAGGATGTCCTGGAATTCGACAGCTTTACGTTCAAAGCCTTCACGCAGTTGGTTAATCGCATCTACCAGCTTAATCAGGGAAGAGTAAACTGCGATACGGAAACCGGTCGGGTAGGCGTCGTTAGTGGACTGACATTTGTTAACATGGTCGTTCGGGTTCAGGTACTGATATTCACCTTTCTGGTGACCCATCAGTTCCAGACCGATATTGGCCAGCACTTCGTTGGTGTTCATGTTTACGGAAGTACCTGCGCCGCCCTGGTAGACGTCTACCGGGAACTGATCCATGCATTTTCCGTTGTTCAGGACTTCATCACATGCGGCAATGATGGCATTCGCTACACTTTTAGGAATGGTTTGCAGCTCTTTGTTTGCCATAGCTGCGGCTTTTTTAACCATTACCATACCGCGAACAAATTCAGGAATATCACTGATTTTGTTGTTGCTGATATAGAAGTTTTCAATCGCTCTCAGAGTGTGAACACCATAGTAGGCATCAGCTGGAACTTCCCTGGTACCCAACAGATCTTCTTCGATACGAATGTTGTTTGACATGTGAACCTTCTTTTTCAAGCTGCCAATGATTTGCTTTAAACACACAGAATATATGTGGTTTCGAATGTTTTTCGACCGACGATTATCCCCTGCATCGACCGAATACCCGAGATCATATGCTGCTTGAGGATTTCTACCGTAATCTGGATCACTTTAAGTGTCGGTTTTTACCCCTTAATTATTAATTTGTGAAATAGATCACCGCTTTGGGATTACTACCAAAAATAGTTGCGCAAACATCTTGAAATTTTGCTAATGACCACAATATAAGCTGAACGCGATTCGCAACCCATTCAGGTAGCCGGGTTTTACCGGCTGCTATTACAGGAGAAACCTTTGCGCTGGTTACCTTTTATTGCCATTTTCCTTTATGTCTATATTGAGATTTCAATCTTTATTCAGGTTGCCCATGTATTGGGGGTATTGCTGACCCTCGTGCTGGTTATATTCACGTCAGTTATCGGGATGTCACTGGTACGTAACCAGGGCTTTAAGAATTTCGTGCTGATGCAGCAAAAAATGGCGGCGGGTGAAAACCCAGCGGCGGAGATGATTAAAAGTGTTTCGCTGATCATTGCCGGTTTGCTGCTTTTATTACCGGGCTTTTTCACCGACTTCCTCGGTCTTCTGCTTTTATTACCGCCGGTGCAAAAGCATCTGACAGTGAAGTTGATGCCGCATTTGCGCTTTTCTCGTATGCCAGGCGGCGGTTTTAGCGCCGGGACCGGTGGCGGTAATACTTTTGATGGTGAGTACCAGCGAAAGGATGATGAGCGCGACCGCCTTGATCATAAAGACGATCGCCAGGATTAATGTCGAAACGCCGGATTATGTGGTTATGCCATTTTCCGGCGTTTTTCGTTTTGGCAGCAACAGCCATAACCCCGCCAGCATGATCAGCGCATAGAGACTTTTCCAGCCGACCATTGCCAGTAACAGAACGCATAACAGCCCGCCAACCACCGCCAGTAGTCGATAACGTCCTTGCAATAATTTACAGCCTGCCAGCATGCATAACAGATAAATCATAATAAAGATGCCATTGGCATAAATAATAAGAGCGTCCAGATTGATCTCTAAAGCATGAATCACCAACGTGCTCACCACACAGCAGCCGAGCACCGCATTGAGGGCATTATTCGGGATATGGCGAGAAGAGAGGCGTGCCAGGTAGTGGTCAGGATTATGTTGCGCCTGCGACCAGACCAGGCGGGCGAAGCTCTGTATATAAATGTTGAGACTGGCAAAGCAGGCCAGATAGCCAATCACGCAGGCAATCCATAACGCTCCTACACCGAACAACTGCACTACAATTTTTGGAAGCGATGCTGCCGCCGCCATTTTTTCACCATAGGCGTCGAAGTGTAAGACGACTACCGTACAGCCCCAGTAGACTAATCCTGCCAGCAGCAGACCAATCATCAATGCGCGAGGAAAATCACGCTCTGGATTTTTAAATTCCGAGGCAAGATGGGCAAATGCTTCCAGACCGACAAAACACCAGAACATCACTGATAACGCAGCAAATAACCCGGTAAGTTCGATATTACCAGGTGCCGGGAAGGGGATATTCGCAGGTTTGATATCGCCCGCCCACCAGATAGCGACAATCAGCGCGACGATAAGTCCGGCAATAACGGTTTGTAGATTAGCACTGGAACTGGCACCGCGAGTACCGATATACCACACCAGCGCCAGCGTACCGAGTTCTGCCAACAACAGTTGCCAGCTATGCCAGCCAAACATTGCCTGGCCGAACCCGGCGGCAATTTGTAGCGCGGCAGGCAAACCCACGGGAATGACCGATAAAAACAACCAGCCGGTGACTCGCTCAAGTCGCGAACCAAACGCCATACCGACGAAGTGCGCGACACCGCCTGCGCTGGGATAGTGGCGACCCAGAATCGCAAACACAATCGCAATCGGGAACACTAAGATAATCAAAACGGGCCACGCCCACAGGCTGTTATTGCCCGCTACCAGCGCAGCTAACGCAGGAACGGCAAACACGCCAGTGCCTAATAATGACGTCGATAGCAGGCCAATGCCTTGGGCCAGCCCCAGTTCTTGTTTGAGTCCACTCATGGGTTGATATCCGATTGCGCCCAAATTTTGGGCAACTGCGTAGATTTTCGATGGTAGCACAATCAGATTCGCTTATGACGGCGATGAAGAAATTGCGATGAAATGTGAGGTGAATCAGGGTTTTCACCCGATTTTGTGCTGATCAGAATTTTTTTTCTTTTTCCCCCTTGAAGGGGCGAATCCTCATCCCCATTTCTCTGGTCACCAGCCGGGAAACCACGTAAGCTCCGGCGTCACCCATAACAGATACGGACTTTCTCAAAGGAGAGTTATCAATGAATATTCGTCCATTGCATGATCGCGTGATCGTCAAGCGTAAAGAAGTTGAAACTAAATCTGCTGGCGGCATCGTTCTGACCGGCTCTGCAGCGGCTAAATCCACCCGCGGCGAAGTGCTGGCTGTCGGCAATGGCCGTATCCTTGAAAATGGCGAAGTGAAGCCGCTGGATGTGAAAGTTGGCGACATCGTTATTTTCAACGATGGCTACGGTGTGAAATCTGAGAAGATCGACAATGAAGAAGTGTTGATCATGTCCGAAAGCGACATTCTGGCAATTGTTGAAGCGTAATCCTCGCACGACACTGAACATACGAATTTAAGGAATAAAGATAATGGCAGCTAAAGACGTAAAATTCGGTAACGACGCTCGTGTGAAAATGCTGCGCGGCGTAAACGTACTGGCAGATGCAGTGAAAGTTACCCTCGGTCCGAAAGGCCGTAACGTAGTTCTGGATAAATCTTTCGGTGCACCGACCATCACCAAAGATGGTGTTTCCGTTGCTCGTGAAATCGAACTGGAAGACAAGTTCGAAAATATGGGTGCGCAGATGGTGAAAGAAGTTGCCTCTAAAGCGAACGACGCTGCAGGCGACGGTACCACCACTGCAACTGTACTGGCTCAGGCTATCATCACTGAGGGTCTGAAAGCTGTTGCTGCGGGCATGAACCCGATGGACCTGAAACGTGGTATCGACAAAGCCGTTACCGCTGCAGTTGAAGAACTGAAAGCGCTGTCCGTACCGTGCTCTGACTCTAAAGCGATTGCTCAGGTTGGTACCATCTCCGCTAACTCCGACGAAACCGTAGGTAAACTGATCGCTGAAGCGATGGACAAAGTCGGTAAAGAAGGCGTTATCACCGTTGAAGACGGTACCGGTCTGCAGGACGAACTGGACGTGGTTGAAGGTATGCAGTTCGACCGTGGCTACCTGTCTCCTTACTTCATCAACAAGCCGGAAACTGGCGCAGTAGAACTGGAAAGCCCGTTCATCCTGCTGGCTGACAAGAAAATCTCTAACATCCGCGAAATGCTGCCGGTTCTGGAAGCTGTTGCCAAAGCAGGCAAACCGCTGCTGATCATCGCTGAAGATGTTGAAGGCGAAGCTCTGGCAACTCTGGTTGTTAACACCATGCGTGGCATCGTGAAAGTTGCTGCGGTTAAAGCTCCGGGCTTCGGCGATCGTCGTAAAGCTATGCTGCAGGATATCGCAACCCTGACTGGCGGTACCGTAATCTCTGAAGAGATCGGTATGGAGCTGGAAAAAGCAACCCTGGAAGACCTGGGTCAGGCTAAACGTGTTGTGATCAACAAAGACACCACCACTATCATCGATGGCGTGGGTGAAGAAGCTGCAATCCAGGGCCGTGTTGCTCAGATCCGTCAGCAGATTGAAGAAGCAACTTCTGACTACGACCGTGAAAAACTGCAGGAACGCGTAGCGAAACTGGCAGGCGGCGTTGCAGTTATCAAAGTAGGTGCTGCTACCGAAGTTGAAATGAAAGAGAAAAAAGCACGCGTTGAAGACGCCCTGCACGCGACCCGTGCTGCGGTAGAAGAAGGCGTGGTTGCTGGTGGTGGTGTTGCGCTGATCCGCGTAGCGTCTAAACTGGCTGACCTGCGTGGTCAGAACGAAGACCAGAACGTGGGTATCAAAGTTGCACTGCGTGCAATGGAAGCTCCGCTGCGTCAGATCGTCCTGAACTGCGGCGAAGAACCGTCTGTTGTTGCTAACACCGTTAAAGGCGGCGACGGCAACTACGGTTACAACGCAGCAACCGAAGAATACGGCAACATGATCGACATGGGTATCCTGGACCCAACCAAAGTAACCCGTTCTGCTCTGCAGTACGCGGCTTCTGTGGCTGGCCTGATGATCACCACCGAGTGCATGGTTACCGACCTGCCGAAAAATGATGCAGCTGACTTAGGCGCTGCTGGCGGTATGGGCGGCATGGGTGGCATGGGCGGCATGATGTAATTGCCCTGCACCTCGCAGAAATAAACAAACCCCCGGGCAGAAATGTCTGGGGGTTTTTCTTTTGGTCATCTTTCTAGTATAAGATTCAGACACGGACGACGCGAGTGGCGTCCAGCTCATTGATTATGGGGAATAACATGCACGTAAAATACTTAGCAGGGATTGTCGGTGCCGCGCTACTGATGGCGGGTTGTAGCTCCAGCAACGAATTGAGTGCTGCCGGTCAGAGTGTACGCATTGTGGACGAGCAGCCAGGCGCAGAGTGCCAGCTGATTGGTACTGCGACAGGTAAGCAAAGCAACTGGCTTTCCGGGCAACACGGAGAAGAGGGCGGTTCTATGCGCGGCGCAGCAAACGATCTGCGCAACCAGGCGGCTGCAATGGGCGGTAACGTGATTTATGGCATCAGTAGCCCGTCGCAGGGAATGTTGTCCAGTTTTGTCCCGACGGATAGCCAGATTATCGGTCAGGTTTATAAGTGCCCGAACTGATGTGATCCAGAGGCTGGGTGACAAACGTATTATTGCCTGATGCGCTTCGCTTATCAGGCCTTGTATTATCCCTCCAGTGCAGAGAAAATCGGCCAGTTTTCT
>ERZ1034925.410-NODE-410-length-19768-cov-27.209456_pt1 | contig 19768 bp, 19 predicted proteins | sample MGYA00520687_ERZ1034925 | MGnify/ENA primary metagenome ERZ1034925 (study PRJEB33766, sample SAMN09781758) | gut metagenome | biome: gut microbiome | host: Homo sapiens | place: Madagascar | study: EMG produced TPA metagenomics assembly of the PRJNA485056 data... | reverse complement strand
TTTTGGGCAGCAATTTGTTTAGCCTTAGCCTCTTGTTGTGCCTTTTGCTGTGCAGCCTTTTGGGCAGCAATTTGTTTAGCCTTAGCCTCTTGTTGTGCCTTTTGCTGTGCAGTTTGTGCTGCAGTTTGCGTATGTTTTGCGGCAGAACTTAATTGTTGAGTGTGTGGAACAACTGTTATTGCTTTTTCAGAAGTGATAATGATTTTTGTATAACCTTTACCACCAGATACTGCTTGAGTGTTTACTGAAACATTGCTAACTGTACCTGATACGTTAGAAACTGATGGGGCTGATTTTAGCGAACTTTTTGTTTCAGGCATTAAGATTACATATTTGTTATTAGCTTTTTTGTTCACAACAACAGGTTCAGTATAAGGTCTATCGGTGTAAATCGTAACCTTTACTGCATTACTAGATTCTTTGTTTACTTTGACATCTACGACATTATTTTTGTAAGCATCTCCTGCAAAAACCAAGTTTGTCGTAAGTAATGATGCCATTAGCAAAACTGATAATTTATTTTTCCTGTTCGCATCACTCATCGTTATTTTATTCTATCACATTTATTAATTGTGTACAATTGTAAACTTTTTTTTTACTTCTGAAATCATACATTTATTGGAGACTTTATATAAATGTACGAGATAAAAATAAGAGAGCATAAAAATAGATTGCTGAGAAATAATTAATAAATAACAAATGCTCGTATAAAGTTAACACTAAATGAAAGCGAAAGGAGCGACATTTGAGAAGATACGATTTTATTAGTGGTAACAGAGCAAAAATCGAGAATGCATTTTACGATTCCTGTTAAAGTCAGGAGTTTCGGCTACATTACTTCGCGGGAGATGAAAATTTAAGACTATATAAGAGAAAAGATAAGATTTAGAGAACAATTAAATAAGAAGAAAAAATAAGATAAAAATCTTGAGGAGCTTTATATTATGAACGTATTATCAAGATATTCGTTTATAGCAAATTATCAAGTAGAAAAAATGACAAGACAAGATGCAGATTCAGCAGGCATTGGTAGTGTTGATTTTGATAAATGTGATACAGACGGCGATGGTAACATCACAATTGAAGAAATCTTAGCAAATGATGATGTTTGTCAAAAGATAATACAAGCAATTAACAAAAAACAAGCAGATGCAGCAAGTGCATTGCAAACACAACAAGCACCAGCAGAGCCTCAACAAGAAGAAAATGCACAATCTCAATTAGCATTACAAGCATAATTGATAAAGAAAGTTTAGTAATAAAACGTTAATTCTAAAATAAGAGTTAACGTTTTTTTGATTAATTGATTGTTTTTATTTTATGTAAAATTTAGAATTGTTTTGTTGTTGTGTATTATAAATATTAAGAATTATTGTTAAAACAATGTCGTAAATCATGATAAATGCTTGATTTTATGTATTTATCATATTATTATTATTTCTGTAGAGTGCTTACGCCAATATGTACTCATACAACAAAATAAGACAATAAGGAAAAGATTATGTCAATTAATTTAAAAAACAAACAAGAAATCATTTCAAAATTCGGAAAAGATAGCAAAGATACAGGCTCAACAGCAGTTCAAGTTGCTATGTTGACTCAAAAAATTTCTGAACTTACTGAACATTTAAAAAACAACAAGAATGACTATGCAACAAAACGTGGTCTATTGATGATGGTTGGTAAGAGAAAAGGTTTGTTGTCTTACTTAAAATCAAAAGATTTGGACGGATACAGAAACTTAATCAAAGAATTAGGAATCCGTGGTTAATCAAATTTTTAACAAAAACTAAAAAACAGGTGGTTGAGACTCAATCACCTGTTTTTAATTGTTTATAATTATAATTTATGCTTGTTTAATGTCTTGCTCATTTCTATCAGTATTATTGTTATTTAGTTTTTCACGTTTTGCTTGAGAACGTTTTTTAAGTGTATTATCTAATCTTTCACATAAATCGTTAGCGATGATACTACTGATTGAACCAAGTGCTAATGATTTACCACCAGAGATAAGTTTTACTGTACCAAGTGTTGAAACTCCCATACCTACCAGTAATGGAATACCATATTTTAGAGCAACTGAACGTTTCTTCTCTTTTGAATCGGCAATAGATAATGCGACACCAGTTGTTGCAATTGGTACTCCCATTCCAAATGCAACGTCAGTTAGTGCTGAACCAGTTGCTAAATCTCGAACTTTATCTAAATATTCGCAACCTTCATTATGAACGGCTCTATTTAATGAGTTAGATGCTTTATTCGCAATTTTTTTAATTTTTGCATATTCTTCTGGTGGAAGAATATCTCTGTATATTGTTAAAATTTCTTCGATATTTCCTTTTTTATCAGTATTTATAATTTTTCCATATTGTCTAATTAATGATAATATTTTTTTTGAGTCATTTGGTTTGTATGTATTAGAATCTATTATTGTATGAGCAGATTTAAGTATTGAATTTATATCAGATACGATTTTTTTTCGCATAACAACTTCGTTTGCACCTGAAAGACTACTATATTGTTTCGCTAGGTCTTTAAGTGATTTTAGTACTTCTCTTGATGCTGTATCTTCTGGATTGATTGCTGATTCAAGATTTTTTAAGACTTCTGAAATTTGTTTGAAATTGTCGTTAGGGTTATTAGTTATTGTTTTTCTTCTATTCTCAAGAAAGTTAATAATTTGTTTTTTATCGTTGGCAACGATTTCCTCTGGTACGAAAGTTGTCCAAGCATTGACATCTTTTACGAAACCTTTCATATTTCCATAAATTTTCTTGAATACTCTACCACCAAGTCCATTGAATTTTTCAATTAGTGATTTGTTTCTGTTATTAAGATGATGTTCTGCAAAAGAATCGTTGAATGTTTGGTGAATATTACGTGTACGTTCTTCTAATAATTTTAGTGTTGTATCTGATACGGGTTTTGTTGTTGTTATTTCACCAGAAGCAATGCGTCCATTTATATTTCTGAATGATTGTGTCATATCAAATATATTATGTGCCGCTTTTTTGTATGATGATTTAACAGTTGAATAAGACATTCCTCTGAAAAAGTTTGTTATACTATCACATTGTTTTTCGAGACCACATTTGTTTTTAATAAGTTTTTCAAATAAAACATCTTTTAATGGTGAAATGTTGAATAATGCACCTCTAGCCATCATTGCACCTTGACGAATATTCTGAATGAATTTTAGTTTTAGTGCATCAGGAATTGTTACTTTTGATGATTTTTTTATATCATCTGCTTTTTTAGTTAGATTGTCAACAAATTTGCCAATAGAATCTGTAATTGTTTTTGGGATATGCCCTTTAGTTATGGCAAATGTAAGTCCACCCAATACAAGCACAGAACCACCAACTGCCATTGCAGCATGCATTCTTTGCTTGTCGTTTTTGTTTTCAATCGTTACTGTATCAACAACGGTTTTGTCAATGTTTGTAATGGCATTTTTGCCTAGTTTTGTTTGACCTAATAGTTGATTATTAGGTTGTTGGATTGGTTTTGTTTTGTTTTGTTGTTGTGTTTGCTCTCTTTTGATATAGGATTTGTCAACACCATAATTAGCATAGTTGTTGCTATGCTTCATATTGTCAAATGGCGATGCATTTGTATTGACAAAACCTTCCATATACTAATTAAAGTTTATAAATATAGAAAATTGTCATGTTTTAGACGTTTTTTTACAAAACTTATTTGAAAGATTTTGTTTTAAGGATTTTTATTCTTAGAGTGAATTTTTTTTGTTTATATAATCAGTTTGTATAACATAATTGTTAAATTCTAAGATTATGTGATATCTTTTTACTTTAGTATAGTAAAAACTTTGTTTTTTTATGCATTATTTTTATAATGCATTGTCCGTGATTTTTTTCTCCTCTAAAATAATCGGCATAGATATCATTGTTACGAGATGATTTATTGAAAGCCTCGATTATTTTTTCATAATCTTCCCTTAACATTCCAACATCAATATCATCGTCCCAAGGTATAAAACCTTTATGTCGTACGACTCCAAGTTGTGTTCCACCATCAAGCCAGTATTGTAATCCATTTTGTTTGCAGACATAATCCAATTCTTTTAACAAAGCCAAGTTCGCTAATTGAATATCTCTCAATTGACCTGTTGCCGGTGGCAATGTTGTTATATCAATATTATTCTTTTTATAGTAATAATATGGACTTTCTTTTTTCTTTTTCGAATATTCGCTTTTAGGAAATTTTATTTTTAACCCTAATAAACGCATTATTTTATGCGTTTCGCCATAATCTTTTATTGAAAATATATTTTCTATAAAACTCAAACGTTATGTCCTCTTATTTTTTAATTCCGTCATTTTAAGTGAAACGAAGAAACTATATTTGCAGAGATCCTGAAATAAATTCAGGATGACTGTTTTTTATTTAATTGTCATTCCGAACTTGTTTCGGAATCTTTTTAGATCTTTCGCTCCTTTTTGTTACATTACGTGTACTTCGTAATATATTTTGCTCAGATGACGTATAACTACTGTCATTTTGAGTGGAACGAAGAATCTATCTTTGTTAGATTTTATCTAACTTGTTCCCCATATATAGTTATTAAATATTATTGTTGAAATGTTTAATAACTATACGCATACGTATAGTTTACAATAAAGAAATACATTATACAAATATGTTAAATATCTATACAATTAAAATATACATATAGTTATTGATATGAATTAATAACTTTTTCAAAATTAGAAAAATATTCTGTTTTAAGTTTTTCTAACTCTTCATCAATAGGGGTTTTTAATAATGATTTTGTCATAAAATAGTAATCCCAAAACCATTTTTCAAGTGTATCTTTGTTATTGATGAATAAATCTTTATTTATTGAAATATTATTTAAAATTGCATTCCAATTTCTGAAATGATCTAATATAGCATTTTTTGTTTTGTATGTTGTTGTCATAATGGAGTTTTCGTGAATACGGTAGTGATAAAATCTTCTCATATCCATATAAATTTTATCAACCATTAAAAAATAGGATTTAGAAAAACTTATATCTTCATAGCATAGATTTTGAGGGAATCTTAGTTTGTATTTTTGAATGATATCGTTTCTAAACATTTTGTTCCACAAATAAACATTTAGTGTATCTCTAACTTCGCCAGTTAAAGTTAATAGTCCACTAAATTTTAGTAATGCATATTTTTCTGCACGTTTAAATAGTCTTGATGAAGTATCTCCAACAACTTCGGTATTAAAACATATTAATCCTGCTTGTGTTTCATCAAGTTTCTTTATGCATTCTTCTATTAAATTTGGTTCAATATAGTCATCGCTATCTAAGAAATAAATATATTCACCTTTGGCAATTTCTAATGCTTTATTTCTTGCTACACTTTGACCTAAATTTTTTTGAGTAAGTAATGTGATACGTTTTTCTTTTATATTGTATCTATTTAAAATATCAAAAGATTTATCTGTCGAACCATCATCAATACAAATAATTTCAATATCTTTAAAAGTTTGATTTAAAACACTATCCAAACATTCTGAAATATATTTTTCTGAATTATAAACTGGGATTATTACTGAAACTTTTGGCATAATTTTTATTTCTGAGCAGAGGCTCCTGATACAATTTCAATAAGTTCTTGAGTGATAGCACTTTGTCTTGCTTTGTTATATGAAACAGTCAAATTGTTAATCATTTCTTCTGCATTTTTAGATGCTGCAGACATTGCTGTCATTCTTGATGCTAGTTCACTTGCAGATGCTTCTAATAATGCTTGAAATATTGAATTGGTAATAAACATTGGAACTAATTTTTGCAAGATAGAATTTGTATCTGGGATAAATTCCATCAATGCTTTTGCTTCAACAACATTGTTTTCTTCTTTTTCTATTTTTATTGGTAAAACAGTCCAATCTTGAACAGAATATGACATCATATTATTAAATCTAGTTGTTATGATTTCAATCTTATCAATTTTACCAGATACATAATCTTCTGTAATATCTTCTGCTATCATATTGGCTGCCGAAGATGATGGCTTGTCAGCCACAGCAATATATTTCTTTTCTATGTTTACATGTTGTTTGTGTTGAAGTGCAGAAATGCCTTTTTGTCCAACAATATATAAAAGAGTTTCTACATTGTTTTGGCTATTTTCTTCGATTTTTTTTAGTACGGTTCTAACAATGTTGGCATTGTATGCACCTGCCAAACCTTTGTTAGAAGTTACAACAACTAAGCCTTCTGTTTTTATAGTATCACGTTTTGATAATAATTCAGGATAGTTATCAAGAGGTTTATCAAAAGTTTTACCGTTAGAATCTAGTTCGCCAGTCGTTGCAAGCATTCTTCTAAACATTTCTAGCAGTTGTTGTGAAAATGGACGTGATGCTTTTACAGAACTTTCAGCCCTTTTTACTTTTGCAGCCGCTACCATTTTCATTGCTTTTGTTATTTTTTGAGTGTTTTGTACACTCTGGATTCTGCTTTTGATGTCTTTTAAGTTTGGCATTGTTGTATCCTTTGTTATTCGTTTTATCGCTTATTGCTATTTTTAGTGTAGCGATAAATTTGTTTTTCTTATAGATTCTGAAACAAATTTAGTATGATATCTGTTTATCATTCCGAACTTGTGTTGGAATCTATTATTTACTGAAATGATTCAGTAAATTTTTGTAGTTCAGTTCTTAATGATTCTGCATCAGCATCTTCAAGGTTTGAACCATTGTTTAATCTTTGTACAAGTTCTGGTAGGTTTGCCTCTAAGTGTTCAAACCAGCCTTTTTTGTATTCAGAAATCTTTTTGTTATCAACTTCATCTAAGAAACCTTCGTTTGCAGCAAACAAGATTGAAACTTGTTGTGCAACACTCAAAGGTTGATATTGAGGTTGTTTCAATACTTCTGTTAATTTTTGACCTCTTAAAAGTTGTTTTTTAGTTGCTTCATCAAGGTCAGATGCAAACTGTGCAAATGCTTCCAATTCTCTGAATTGAGCAAGGTCAAGTCTTAATTTACCTGCAACTTTTTTAATCGCTTTTGTTTGTGCTGCACCACCTACACGTGATACAGAGATACCTGCGTTGATTGCTGGTCTTATACCTGAGTTGAATGCTGCTGATTCTAGGAATATTTGACCGTCTGTAATTGAAATTACGTTTGTAGGAATGTATGCTGATACGTCGCCGGCTTGTGTTTCAATGATTGGTAGTGCTGTAATACTACCACCGCCTAATTCATCAGACAATTTTACGGCTCTTTCAAGTAATCTTGAATGTAAGTAGAATACATCTCCTGGATATGCTTCACGTCCTGGTGGTCTTCTCAAAAGCAAACTCATCGCACGATAAGCCTGTGCTTGTTTTGTTAAGTCATCATATATAATAAGAACGTGTTTTCCTTGTTCCATAAATTCTTCAGCCATTGCGACACCTGCAAATGGTGCAATATATTGTAATGGTGCAGGTTCATTTGCTGTTGCAGAAACGATGATTGTATAATCCATAGCACCGTGTTTTTCAAGAGTTTTTGCTAAGTGTGCAACTGTTGATGCTTTTTGACCAATTGCTACATAAATACAAATTACATCTTGTCCTTTTTGGTTGATGATTGTATCAATAGCAATGGCTGTTTTACCAGTTTGTCTATCACCAATAATCAATTCACGTTGTCCACGTCCGATAGGCGTTAGGGCATCAATTGCTGTTAAACCTGTTTGTAATGGTTGGTGTACTGATTTACGAGCAACAATACCAGGTGCTACTCTTTCAACTGGTCTTGTTTTTGAATAAACAATGTCACCTTTACCATCAATGGCACGACCAGTTGGACTAACGATTCTACCAATCAAACCGTCACCTACAGGAACAGAGGCAATTCTTCCAGTTGTTCTAACTGTCATACCTTCTTTAATATGTGTATATTCACCTAAGATTACAACACCAACATTGTCTTCTTCTAGGTTTAATGTTATGCCTAGCGTGCCTTTGCCATCATCAAATTCAACTAACTCATTTGACATAACATTTCTCAATCCATAGATTCTTGCGATACCGTCACCGATTTCAAGAACACTACCGACATTAGAAATTTCTGTTTTTGACTCATAGTTCTCAATATTTGATTTTATTATTGAACTAATTTCATCAGGATTAATTACTGTCATAGTTTTTCCTCTTATTTCATTATATTTCTACTTAAATCTTGTAATTTGTGGCGAAGACTGTTATCTATAATGTTATCTCCAACCTCAAAAACCAAACCTGCTATAATATCTGGATTTGTTGCCCATTCAAGTTCTATATTTTTGTTTAAAATATTTGATAATTTATCTTTTATCGCAGATTTTTCATCTTCTGTTAAATTAATAGCAGATGTTACATTTATACTTAATAGATTGTTTAGTCTATTGATTTCATTTTTATATTCTTTTGTAATTGATTCCAACATAGAAAATCTGTTTTTATCAACTAACAATTTTAAGAAATTTAAAATAACTTTGTTTGTTGTATTTTCAAAAAGTTTAGAAATTACATTTTTCTTTTCATCATTAGAAATTACAGGTGAAGTCATGACCTTGTTCAAATCACCAGAACCTTTAACAGATTCTGTTATATCAAGAAGTTCTTTTAAAATATCTTCTTTCGATAAATTATCAGATACAAGTTCAAGCAATGCTTGAGCATATCTTTCTGAAACTAATTTATTTTCGTTTTCTTCTGCTTTATTCATTTATAACTTCACTCCGTTTAAAGCATCAATACTTTCATTGATAAATTTCATGTGTAAATCTTTATTATTTTCTAGTTCTTTTTTAATATGTTTTTTAGCTAATTGAATTGATGCTTCTGCTGTCTTGTTTGATAAATTTAAATTCAATGCTTTTATGTTCCCATCAATTGTTTTTTGTAATGCTTTGTCAAATTCAACTGCTTGTCTTTTTGCGTCATCAACAAGTTTTTCACCGACAATAGTTGCATTCTTGTCTGCTTTATTTAGAATTTCAAAAACTTCTTCATCAATTTCTTTTGTTTTTTCTTGGGTTTCATATAGTTTATCTAAAGATTTCTTTTTAACATCTTTAGATGTTTGTATGTTATCTTCGATACTTTTTCTGCCTTTTTCAAGTAAACCTGCAATATCAAATTTTTTGATAATCCAACCCAATACAAACAACATAACTACAAAGTTAAATAGATTTGATGTAAGTATATTATTCCATATTTGTAATAATGTCCCAGACATGTTTCTTTCCTTTAATTCATACAAGAATTAACTATATCTTCGTCAATTTCTTTTATTTCTGTTTCATAACCTAAAACTTTGGTAGCAACAGTATTTGCTAAATCTAAAATTTTAGTTCTTAATAACAATTTTGCTTCTCTTTCATCACCTTCAAGTTCAGCATTAGAAATTGCCAAATCTTTTTTTGAAAGATTTTTAGCATTTTCGATGATTGTATCTTTTTGAGATTTATAATTTGCAATCTTTTTATTGAAGTTCTTTCTAGCAAGAACTTTTGATGTCTCTATACTTGATGCGTGTTGTGTTTCTAAATTTAGAACTTTTTCTTCGTTGAGTTGAGCATCTTTATAGTTTTTTGAAATTAAGTTCTCACGTTCTTCTTCAATTCTTGTTATAGGTTTATAAAGAATTGCATTCATCATTATCATGAATATTATGAAACTAAACATCGCAACAAAAAATGTTGCATTGAATTCTAACATTTTGTGATTCCTTTATACAATTGAATACTCAATTTCCATATAAAATTATGAGAAAATAAGTAATAATGCAATAAATAGTGCGTAGATAGAAGTTGCTTCTGCAAGACCAGCACCAATGATGAAGTTTTTGAATGCTTCAGCTTTGATTTCCGGTTGTCTAGCAATTGCATCTAAAACACCTTTTGTTGCAATACCTAAACCAAGACCACCGCCTAATACACCAAGAGCTGCGATACCTGCACCTAATTTTGATGCGTCAAATGCTTGTTCTACTGCCATAATTTTTCTCCTTTATTTTGTATAATTTACTTCTTTTATTCTTCTTGTACTGACATTGTTATATATGTTGAAGATAACAATGCAAATACTAATGCTTGGATTAGTGCTACGAATAATTCAAATAACATAAATGGTAATGGTACAAAACATGCTACCATTCCAACAAATGTTGCTATCATGATTTCTCCTGCCAAAATATTGGCAAAAAGTCGAAGTGCTAGTGAGAACGGTCTTACAAATAATTCTAATGTATCAATTAACGTAATAATCAAATCACCCATTGACCAACCTTTAAAGAAATATTTGAAACCGTTAACTTTTATTCCATAGTACATACAATATAGTGCAACAACAATTGCCATTGCTGCTGTCATATTAATATCATTGTTTGGAGATGCTAATTCTCCGTGTGATAGATGCACTATTTTAAATGGGATTTGTCCAACCAAGTTTGCAGTTAAAATAAACATGAATAATGTTAAGATTAGTGGATTGTGTTTTTTAGATTCTTTTTCACCCATGCTACCTGCAGTAATTGATGCAAAGTAGTTTATAATAGACTCACCTACATATTGTAGTCTTGTTGGGATAATTGAAAGATTTTTTACAATCAATATGGCTCCAATTAATAATATACCCATTGCTAACCACATTGTGAGCACTGTATCAATGTTAACACTAATTGCATGTCCTGCTAAAATTTTTGTTAAGACCCAATGACTGCTTTCACTCATTGTAAAATGCCCTCTCTGCTTAATAATTGTTTACATGCTAGCATAATGTTATACTTTATGCAACTTTTATATTAATATTATGGTTCTATTTTGATTAAATTTTTATAAAGAAGTTTAATTTAAGATATTTTGATGATAGGATATTTTCTGATACTTATAATAAAGGAGAGTATTATGTGTGGAATAGTAGGATATATAGGTCATAAACCAGCAATAGATATTTTGTTGAACGGTTTGACTAAATTAGAATATAGAGGCTATGACTCATCAGGTATTGCTGTTGAGATTGATGGCCAAGTGAAAATGTATAAAGCAGAAGGAAAACTTCAAAATTTAAAAGATATTATTAATCCAATAAAAAATAAAGTTGCTGAATCAACAATTGGTATTGGTCATATTAGATGGGCTACTCATGGTGCTCCAACAACTGTTAATGCACACCCACATTCTTGTAATTGTGGAAAATTAGTTATTGTTCACAATGGTATTATTGAAAACTTTAAAGAATTAAGAGAAGAATTGGAATCACAAGGTTGTGTTTTTAAATCTCAAACAGATACAGAAACAGTTGCTCACTTAATTGCTAGAGAATATGGAAAAGTTAAAGATTTGACAGAAGCAGTAAGAATTGCGACAAAAAGAATTGAGGGTGCTTATGCATTGTGTGTTATTCATCAAGATGTAAAAGATACTATCGTTGCAACAAAAAGAAATGCTCCATTAGTAGTTGGTATTGGTGAACATGAGTATTATGTTGCATCTGATGTTCCAGCAATGATTGAATACACTAAAAAAGCAATGTATCTAAATGATAATCAAATTGTTACTTTAACTCCAGAATCTATGAAATTAATTGATTCTGAAAAAAATGAATTACCTTGCAAAGTTGAAATATTACCTTGGGAATCTGTTTCTCTAAGCAAAATGGGTTACAAACATTACATGATGAAAGAAATTCATGAACAACCAAGTATTATTAGAAACTTGTTGAGTGGTAAAATTGTTGGTTTAGATAGCCCATTGAATTTGAATGAAGTTAAAATTGATAAAGAAACAGTTAAACATTTGAATAGAATACAAATTGTTGCTTGTGGTACTTCTTTGCATGCAGCAATGATTGGTAAATATATTTTAGAAGATTTCTGTGGAATTGCAGTTGATGTAGAACCATCAAGTGAATATATTTATAGAAAAACAGTTATTGATGAAAACACATTAGTAATTGGTGTTTCTCAATCAGGTGAAACAGCAGATACTTTAACTGCGATTAAACAATCAAAAACAAAAGGTTCTCATGTTTTGATTATTACAAATAGACCAGATTCTGCTATGGCTCGTGAGGCAGATAGTTTAATATCAGTTTGTGCCGGTATAGAGGTTAGTGTCGCTGCTACGAAATCTTATATGGCTCAACTTGTTTCATTCTATATGTTAGCATTGTATATGGCTGAGATTAAAGGTTCAATGGATAAAAATTTATTAATTGATTTGAAAAAAGAATTAATTAAACTCCCAGAAAAAGCAGAAGAAATTTTGGCTCAAGAGTCCCAAGTAAAATTATGTGCAAGAAAATATGCTAATGCTAAGAATTTTGTTTATATTGCAAGAGGAATTAATTATGCTACAGCATTAGAAGGTGCTTTGAAGTTGAAAGAAATCAGTTATATTAATGCAACTGGTTATCCTGCCGGTGAATTAAAACATGGTCCGATTGCTATGTTAGATGAAACTTTACCTGTATTATCAATTATGATGAAAGGTAAAGTATTTGAAAAAATTCTTTCAAATAGTGAAGAAGCGAAGGCAAGAAATGCAAGAATGATTGCTTTAACAAATTCTACTGATGAAAAGTTAGAGGAACTATTTGATGATATTTTGAGAGTGCCAGATACTGATGAATATTTATCACCAATTTTGGCAATTATTCCATTGCAGTTATTAGCATATTATATTGCAGAATTTTTGGGTAAAGATGTTGACCAACCTAGAAATTTGGCAAAATCTGTAACTGTTGAATAAAAGAATTCTTTACGAAAATATTTAAGGTAATATCTTTTTAGGTATTACCTTTTTTAAGGAAAATAGGCATGGAAATAGTTTCAAAAATAATAAATATAAAAAATAATGGTAATCCGACATCTGAATATATCGAGCAAGAATTAAAAAATAACGGTATTATTCCTTTAAGGTGGGCAATTGTAAAGATTAGCAAAGATTTTTTTACTATAAATACTGCTTATGATAAAATTACATTGAAATAATGTGTGTACAATTAACACTAAAAAACAATACGATGTAACTTAATAACCAAACAAGAAAGAAGGTTTTAATGAACGGTGTCGTTATGGAAAAGGAATCAACCATGAACAACTCGATAGATAATGCAAAAAGTGTATTTGATATTTCAGATATTAAAGATATTAATTTAGCAGAACAAGGTAAAAATAACATTGAATGGGCTTTTAAAAATATGCCTGTTTTGATGAAAATAAAAGAAAGATTCGCAAAAGAAAGACCTTTTGAAGGATTAAAATTGTCTGCTCGTGTACATATTACAAAAGAATCTGCTGCTTTATGTACCGTTATGCAAGCAGGTGGTGCTGATACAGTTTTAATTGCATCAAATCCATTATCTACTCAAGATGACGTTGCAGCAGCATTAGTTAAATATTGGGGTATTCCTGTTTTAGGTTATGCTGGTGAACCTGCAGATGTTTATCGTACACATTTAAGAGATGCAATGAATCATAATCCTGATTTGGTTATTGATGATGGTTGTGACTTGGTTGCTGCTATTCATTCAGAACGTCCTGATATTGCAGCAAAATTGATTGGTTCAACAGAAGAAACAACTACAGGTATTATTAGATTAGAGGCTTTAGAGGCTCAAGGTAAATTGTCATTTCCTGCAGTTGGTGTAAATACAAGTTTAACAAAACATTTATATGATAACAGATATGGTACAGGTCAAAGTGCATTAGATGGAATTATGAGAGCCGCTAATGTTCTTATTGCTGGTAAAACTGTTGTTGTATCTGGTTATGGTTGGTGTGGCAAAGGTTGTGCTTCAAGAGCAAAAGCATTTGGTGCTAATGTTATTGTTTGTGAAGTAGATGCTTTGAAAGCATTGGAAGCAGCAATGGAAGGTTATAAAGTTATGCCAATTGCTGAAGCAGCAAAAATTGGTGATATATTCTTAACAGTAACAGGTGACAAGCATGTTATTGATGTTAAACATATTATGGATATGAAAGATGGTGCAATGGTTTCAAATGCTGGTCATTTTGACCATGAAGTTAATGTTCCAGAATTAAAAGAACATACTGTTGAAATAAACAGAATAAGACCATTCTTAGATGAATATAAACTAGAAAATGGTAAATCTATTTATGTATTAGCAGAAGGTAGATTAGTTAATCTTGTTGCCGCAGAAGGTCACCCTGCTAGTGTTATGGATATGAGTTTTGCAAATCAAGCGTTAGGAATGGAATTTATCGTTAAAAATCGTGGTAAATTGGAAAATAAATTATATACTTTACCAAGAGAAGTTGATGAAAAAATTGCAAAATTAAAACTTGATTCTATGGGAATTAAAATTGATACTCTTACAGCAGAACAAGAAGAATACTTGAATAGTTGGAAGTAGTAATAATAAATTTATAATAAAAAGGGGACTTTTAAGTCCTCTTTTTATTTTTTATATATGGTAGAACAATTACCTTGACCATTATAACCAACCCAAGGATAATAATATCCTCTGCGTTGTTTGCCAAACAATGTTGCTGATTTTGTTTGTGTGTTATAAATTATTCTTTCTGTTCTATCTTCCTGTCGAAAATGAATGGTTAAAACTCCTTTTTCGTACTCAGAAACAAGGAGTCTATGATTTTTATCATAAACTTTTTTTGTAGCATTATTAAAATAAAAATAACGTTTTATTTCCATTGGTTCGCTAACTATTTCTGGTAATCTTATTACTGTTTGTATTGTACAATTAACATAAGTTTCACCATTAGCACAGTATGCTAGGCTTGCACAGGTTAATATAAAAATAAGTGATATAAAAATCTTTTTCATGATAGAGAAGATTTTATCATTATTGAAATTTATATGCAATTTTAAATTTTTATTCTATAATAGAATTATTATGAAAAATATTTTATTTGTATTTGGTACAAGACCAGAAATTATTAAATTGGCTCCTGTAATATTAGAATTACGTAAGTATCCACAAGATTATAATGTAATTATTTGTAATACAGAGCAACAAAAAGAATTATCAAATCAGACTTTGGCTTATTTTGGTTTGAAGGCTGATATAAATTTAGATTGTATGCGTGAAAATCAGTCTTTGGCTGGTATTCAAACAAAAATATTGCAATCATTAGATGAGGTATTTAATACTAGACAAATTGATGCAACTATTGTTCAAGGTGATACAATGACTGTATTGTGTGGTGCATTGATTAGTTTTTATCATAAAATACCTGTTTACCACGTTGAGGCTGGTTTGCGTTCTTATGATATATTTGAACCATTCCCTGAAGAAGTTATGCGTCAAATGACAAGTCGTGTTGCAAGTATTCATTTTGCACCGACAGAAGTTAATAGACAAGCATTATTAAAAGAAAATATCGATGATGAAAAAATCCATATCGTTGGTAATACTGTAATTGATGCATTGTTCTGTTTGTCAGATGAAGTTATTGAAAAATCTTGTAACTTCTTTAAAGATAAAGGTATAACAATTGATGATAAATTGGTGTTAATTACTGCTCATAGACGTGAAAATCATGGTGAACGTATTGATAGAATTTTAGACGCTATTGAATATTTAGCAAAAGAATATTCTGATCATACATTTGTAATACCAGTTCACCCAAATCCAAATGTTAAGAATAAAATTCATTCAAGATTAGAAAGTTATGACAATATCAAATTGTTAACACCTCTTGATTATCCATATCTTGTTTACTTGATGAAACATGCAAAATTGATATTAACAGATTCTGGTGGTATTCAAGAAGAAGCACCATCATTCAGTTGTCCAACACTTGTAATGCGTTACGAAACAGAACGCAAAGAGGGTATTGAAGCAGGCGTTTCAACCCTTGTTGGTGCTGATTATGACAAGATTGTTAAAATGAGTTCTGATATCTTGTCAAAACCAATGAACGAAACAAGATTAAAGGCTAAAAACCCTTATGGTGATGGTACTGCCTCTAAACAAATTGAACAAATTATTAGAAATGCTTAATTAAGTGTTTTCTCGGAACGGGTGACCGTCTGGTGAATATACTTGTTCTTTTGTAGGTACTTTTGTATCAGGATTCCATTCGGTGTATTCTGTATAATGTTGAACTTCACCATTGGAATCTCTAAAAATTTCTCTAGTCATTCGTCCTTTTGAATCATATTCGTATTCAATAAAATTTCTTACTGTTCCATCAGCATTTCTTACGACTTGTTTTGTTGTATTATTGTTTTCGTTATAAGTCCATTCTGAATAATAATCAACTGTACCATCAAGTTTACGAATAATTGTTTTAGTAGGCTTACCATTTTCGTTATTTTCAAATTCACTAACGTCTATTAGTTTATTATCTTTGTCATAACTAAAAAGTTTTAAAGGAAAACCATTTTTATCATCTTCATAGTCATTGAATCCTTTAATGCTTCCATCATCATTTCTAAGAATTATTCTTGACGTTTTCGCTTTTTTATCTGTTACAGAAGTTACATAACCGTCTTTATAGTTTACTATTTTACCGTCAATCTCTGTTTCACCATCTGCTATATCTTTTTTGCCAGCCTTTTCTAAATCTGTTAATTCTGCTGTTCTATTAGAGTAATCTTCACTTTTTTTAGGAGGCTTTGTATCTTTCGTAGGTGGTGTTACTTTCTCTTCTGGAGTACGTTTTGCTTTCTTTAAATCTACTCCCATTGCTTCGTATATTTTATTTAATTGACCATCTGTAAGTTGGATTTTATCATCTTTTTTTATTGTGTAACTAGTACCCCAACCTTTTTTAGTTTTGTCGGTACCACCACTAAATAAAGATTCATTATCTGCTTTTTTTTCTTTTTGAATTTCATCAAAAACATTCATAACTTGATTCCAGTCGATTTTTTTATTTTCATCAAATCCTTCAAGTTTTTTTGCTTGGTCTAAGAAAATATAACTCAAACCTTTGTCATTACTGTTTACTGTGTATTCAAAACCCATTACACATTCCTTTCTTTTATACGTACGATATTTCCTATTACGACATATTTTCTTTAAACTTTAGAATAACGACATTTTTGTTAACAAATTTTAATTTATAGTTAATTTTCTGGCATGAGAAAGTATCAAAATTGTTAATATTGTTTTACTAAGGGCTATGTTTGTTGTATAATAAGATGAAAGAATAATTAGTTTGACTTGAGGAGAAATAAATGACGCAAGGTTATGATGCCAGTAATATTAGGGTATTAGAAGGTTTAGAGGCCGTTAGATTACGTCCTGGTATGTATATTGGTTCTACTTCACAAAGAGGTTTACACCACTGTATATATGAAATCGTTGATAACTCTATTGATGAATCATTGGCTGGATATTGTACTGAGATTAGAGTTACAGTACATAAGGATAATAGTGTAACAGTAGAAGACAATGGACGTGGTATCCCTGTTGATGTAAAACCAGAAACTGGTAAATCAGCATTGGAAATCGTTCATACAGTGCTTCACGCAGGTGGTAAGTTTGGAGATGGTGGTTATAAGGTATCTGGCGGACTTCACGGTGTAGGTGCATCTGTTGTAAACGCATTATCTGAAAAAATGGTTGTAGAAGTTTCTCGTCAAGGTTATATTTGGAAACAAACTTATTTGAGAGGTGAAGCAACATCTCCTGTTGAAAAGACTAAAGAAACTTTAAAAACTGGTACTAAATCTACTTTCTGGTTAGATCCTGAAATCTTTACCGAAACAACTGTGATAGATAATGATGTTATTGCTACAAGATTTAGAGAAATGGCATTCTTGAATAAGGGATTAAAAATTGTTCTTTTAGATGAAAGAGAAGGTCAACCAGAAGAACAAGTTTTCCATTATGAAGGTGGTATTGCTAGTTATGTTGAATACTTGAATAAGAATAAAACTCCAGTATTCCCAACACCAATTTATATTGACAAACAAGTTGATGGTATGAGAGTTGAAGTTGCTATGCAATATACTGATTCTTATAGTGAGTCAATTTTGTCATTTGCAAACAATATCAATACTCATAGTGGTGGTACTCACTTAACAGGTTTTAGAAATGCTATTACTCGTGTATTGAATGATTATGCAAGAAAAAATAATATTTTAAAAAGTTCAGAACAAAATCTATCAGGTGATGATGTTCGTGAAGGCTTAACAGCGATTGTCAGTGTAAAATTAGGTAATCCTGAATTTGAAGGACAAACAAAAGAAAAACTTGGTAGCCAAGAGGCTATGGGCGCTGTACAAGATGCTGTTAAGGAGAAATTCCAAGAATGGTTAGAATTTAATCCAAAAATTGCTAAGCAAATTATTGAAAAAACTCTTCAAGCACAACGTGCAAGAGAAGCAGCAAGAAAAGCAAGAGAATTAACTAGACGTAAGACTGTTCTTGAAACATCTACATTACCTGGTAAATTGGCAGACTGTTCAAATAGAGATCCATCTCAATGTGAAATCTATATCGTTGAGGGTGATTCTGCTGGTGGTTCTGCTAAACAAGGTAGAAACAGAATGTTCCAAGCAATTTTGCCTTTGAGAGGTAAAATCTTGAACGTTGAAAAAGCAAGATTAGATAAAATTTATAATAGTGATTCTATTCAATCTATGGTACAAGCATTTGGTATCAAGATTAGTCGTAACCCTGAAGAAGTTGATATTTCAAAACTTAGATATCACAAAATTATCATCATGACCGATGCTGATGTCGATGGTGCTCACATTAGAACATTGATGTTAACATTCTTCTTTAGATATGCTCGTCCAATGATTGAAAACGGTTATGTATATATTGCACAACCACCATTATTCAAAATCACAAGTGGTAAAACTTCAGAATATTTATATGATGAACGTGCAATGGACAAGATGCTTAAAGAAAGAGGTATCAAGTCTTTGAGTTTGTCTAACAAATCTGGTTCAAAAGTTGTTAAAGATGAAGAATTGTTGACTATGATTGCTAATATGACAACATTCTATCATTCTTATAACAATCCAATTTTGAATATTATTCCATCTGTTGTATTAAGAGGTTTAATTCGTTCAGAATTGAAACCGGAAGATTTTGAAGATCAAGCAAGAATGAATGAAGTTATCGAATATCTTCAACATTATTTGAAGGACCACTCAGAAAACTATAATGTGGCAGAAGCAAAAGATTATTCTGTTGAATTGAAATATAATGCTGAAAATGCTCGTTATAATATCAAATTGAATTTGAATGAAGATGAATCAGAATTGATTACTCCTAATGTAATTAAGAGTAATGAGTTCAAGAGATTGAAAAATTCATATCCATTGATTCGTGATTTCTTGATTGAGGAAGAACAAACATTGTATTTAGATACAGATGAAACAAGAATTGACATTACATCATTTGAACAATTACAAAAAATTATCGATGATAGAGGTCAAAAAGGTTTAACAATTCAACGTTTCAAAGGTTTAGGTGAAATGATGCCACAACAATTGTGGGAAACAACAATGGATCCTAAGACAAGAACATTGTTGAAGGTTGATATAGAAGATGCAATGTTATGTGACCAATTGTTTGACGTATTGATGGGTGATAAGGTCGAACCAAGACGTGACTTTATTCAAACTCACGCAGTATATGCAACAAATATTGATACATAGTATTTAAAAATATGAGATGAAAAAGATAGAACTTATTTAAGTTCTATCTTTTTTTATGAAATAAATTTATTAAATTATAATTTATGCCTTATTTCTTTGATTATATTATTTTAACTGTTTTCTTTCTTTCGGAGTTGCGAAGCCCAAAGAAAGAAAACAGT
>ERZ1034925.405-NODE-405-length-19974-cov-5.478789_pt1 | contig 19974 bp, 19 predicted proteins | sample MGYA00520687_ERZ1034925 | MGnify/ENA primary metagenome ERZ1034925 (study PRJEB33766, sample SAMN09781758) | gut metagenome | biome: gut microbiome | host: Homo sapiens | place: Madagascar | study: EMG produced TPA metagenomics assembly of the PRJNA485056 data set... | reverse complement strand
CCATATACCTGTCATGCACCAGATTCTGCGCATCCGTAACCATACGCCTCGATGTACTGTTTCTGGCATTTTTCAGCTCCTCACTGATAGCTTTTGCCGAATCGATCATCCACGCGGTTAATGTGCTTTCATCCATCTCCGGTACACGTTCGTATGGATTTCCGACATTACCGCAAAACTCATTAAAATCTATAAAATTATTAGCACAGAATCGATAAAATGCTCCCACCATCTCCATGATCGCAAGGTTATACTGGTTCACGGTCTGTGCATTATTATGGAGCTTCTCCACTTCCTTCCGCACCGACTGTTCAAGTGTCTCCGGTACTCCCAGATGAATAGCCTTGAACAGATCATGCATCTTTGTATCCTCCGGCTGGATCAGGATCTCCTGCTCCTTCGGTGCGATCTCACCAATATTGATCGCACGGCTTGTTCCATATAACACACGATAAGAAACTGCTTCTCTCGCTCCATCATAAGAAGAATTAATGCTGATCAGATTATCACAGACTCTTCCGATTCCCGCAGTCACAACAGCTCCCATAACACGATATGCCCATTTGCAGAATCGGTCACAGGCATCTGTAAATGCAACGACCATTTCTTCCGTTTCCAGTTCTATGATCATAAGCGCATTTCCCAGATATGTGAACATATGATTCTTCCATTCCGGTGCTAAACGATCCTTGATCTCATGCTCAACTGACATGGCAAGCAGCAACGGATTCATACCATCCGGAACATGATGCTCCGAGGTATGAAAGATCGCACAGCAATAATACGGTCCTTTTATATCAATCTGATACGCATTCAAAAACTTCTCGCAATATTCTTCATTTACACGACCCTCGATCAACGAAACAAACAGATTCGTCTGAAGCACCGGAAGGGAATCCTTCAGATAATTCTCAAGCTTTGTTACATTCAGACGCTCTTCTCTCTCCTTATCCAGAGTCTTTTTCAACCGTTTCATACATTCCGTAAGCTCCAGAGCATTGATCGGCTTCAGCATGTATTCCTCTACTTCCAGATGAACAGCTTCCTTCGCATATTCAAACTCATCAAATCCTGTAAAAATGATGATATGGATATTCTGATATTCTTTATTCAATCTCCTGGCAAGCTCCAGTCCATCCATATATGGCATCTTGATATCGGTTATCACGACATCCGGCTGCTGCTTCTCCACGAGCTCCAGTGCTTTCACACCGTTTGTCGCACTTCCAACAACTTCAAATCCTAATATATCCCAATGAATCCTCTGTTCGATCGCATCGATTACTTCCACCTCGTCATCGACGAGTACCACTTTATAATTATCCATATCTCATTCCTCTTCTATTCTTTCTATCTGTTCCTTATTATAACAAATCTACGTTCAGAATGAACCCCAAAATCCCGTTTTACTATATATATCCAAATAAAATAACAGCGTACTCCTGATATTTTAAAAGCCGCTCCGTTCAGTCTGGAGCCTGCATCTGTCAGCCTGACAGAAAGCATATCAAAGACGAACGGAGCGGCTTTTGATTTATATCGTTTTTTTGTGAGCGATTATTACATTTCCTTACTTCTTCTGTACATACTTGAGACAGTCAAGAGTTACAGCCGCAAGGATGATGATACCTTCGAAAATGAACTGAAGGTTTGTATCAATACCAAGGATTGTCAGTGAGTATGTTAGTGATGTGAAGATAAGTACACCAGTTACAACACCGGAGATCTTACCGATACCACCTGTAAATGATACACCACCAACTACACAGGCTGCAATGGCATCCATATCCCAGCCCTGTCCATAAGCGGCACTACCGGAACCTACCATTCTGTTACATTCAAGCCATGAACCGAATCCGTAAAGGATACCTGCAAGGATGAATGCGCCAAGTGTTACTTTGAATACTGAGATACCTGAAACTGCTGCTGCTTCCGGGTTTCCACCTACAGCGTACAGATTCTTACCAAATGTTGTCTTGTTCCAAATGAACCATACAACAATGATTGCTACGATCGCCCAAAGAATAATCGATGGGAAGCTGCCAAATGTAGGGATGAACATGCTAGGGATTGAAGAATCAATCGCACCGAATGATACACCCTTTGTTGCGTATGTTACTAAACCAAAGATAATCAGCATGTTCGCCATGGTTGAGATGAATGGATGCATCTTGTACTTCGCCATGAAGAAACCTGCGATACTTGCAAATACTGTTGTAAGAATTACACAGGCTACCAGTGCAAGAATTGCTCTAGGAGCGGCCGGAATATTTGAGAAATCAAAGATATGTCCGAATACGCCACCTGTGTTAGGGCCGTTATGCATGATGATAGTTGCTGTAACCATACCCATACCTACCATACGTCCGATGGAAAGATCAGTACCTGTAAGTAAGATCAGACCGGCAACACCGAGTGCAAGGAACATTCGAGGAGATGCCTGCTGTAAGATATTCAGGATATTGGTAACGGTTAATAACTGTGTATTCTTAACGATTGGTGTGATAATACAAAGTGCAATGAAGATCAGGATGATTACGATATACAAACCGTTCTTATAAAGGAACTGGGATGTATTAAATGTGTATTTGTAATTCTCGATCTTCTGAGCCTGCTTCTGACCAAATGTGTATTTGGACATCCGTAAGAGGTCGATCAGATGGAACTTATGTGCAAATGCATCATGCTTTCTGTCTTTGATCTCCTGTAATCTGGATTCGTGAGACATCTGTGCATCAAATAATCTGTTTTTATATACATATTTCTCATCTTTGATCTCGTCTGCAGCGGACAGTTTGGCAAGTGTCTGTTCGTGCTCTGTCTTGATCGTTGCACGAACCTTCTCATAAGCTTCGTTTTCTGCTGCTTTTTCTGCCTCGCAGCTTGCAACTACTTTATCATAATATTTGCTGTTATAATTCTCTGAAAGGTACTTTTCTGCTTCTGCGATCAACTTGGATACCTTATCCTTGTTTGCTGCTTCCACGCTCTTTGCCTTTTCAAGTCCAGCCTTTGCTGCTGCAACTGCTTTTGTTCTCTCATCCTTTGATAAGTTCTTGTCTTCCTTCGCAATTGCGATCTGGTTCTTATAGCTCTGAACCTTGTCAGATCCGTCTACACGGAGTGCATCGATCTGTGACTGTATTTTTCCTACATATTCATCAATCGGCTTCAAAAGCGCTGCTTCTGCATCGGCCGAAAGGATCTTACTTTTATCTGCCATAACCAAAACTCCTCTCTATTACAAATATTTCGCACTAAGTCTTAATAATTCTTCCTGGTTGGTTTCTTTTGTATTTACGATTCCTGCAAGATGACCGTTCGACATAACACCGATACGGTTTGTGATACCAAGGATCTCAGGCATCTCTGAGGATACAACGATGATCGTTTTACCCTGCTTTGCCATATTGATGATCAGTTCATAGATCTCGTACTTGGCACCTACATCGATACCTCTTGTAGGATCATCCATCATAAATACATTAGGAGAACGCTCCAGCCATTTACCGAAGATAACCTTCTGCTGGTTACCACCGGAGAGGTTTGCGATCATATCATCCGGTCCCATACATTTTGTATGCATGACCTTGATCTCCTCTGCGGTTGCACGAACCATATCGTCATGGCTAAGTGCGATTCCGCTCTTATAGTGATTCATATTTGCAATTGTTGTATTAAATGTGATATCTGCTTTCAGGAAAAGTCCGTTTGCTTTTCTTTCCTCTGTGATCAGGGCAAAACCATGATCCATGGCATCCTTTGGTGATGAGAAGTTCATCATCTTGCCGTTATAAAGTACATTTCCTGCCGCTCTTGTACGCATACCGAATATGGTTTCAAGGAGCTCTGTACGACCTGCACCTACCAGACCATACAGTCCGAAAATCTCACCCTTCTTAACATCAAATGTGATGTTCTGGAGCTTTGGTGCATACTTTGTTGACAGGTTCTGTACGGAGAGAACTGTCTCACCAGGCTCATTGTCTACAGGTGGAAATCTATTGTCAAGAGAACGACCAACCATTGCGGAGATCAGTTCGTTCATGTTTGTGTCCTTACTGTCTTTTGTCATTACCAGACTACCATCTCGAAGAACGGATATCTGGTCACAGATCTCGAAGATCTCATCCATTTTATGTGATATATAAATCAGGGAAATTCCCTGCTCTTTTAACTGTCTCATCATCTTGAACAGCTTTGCAACCTCAGGTGCTGTCAGTGAGGATGTAGGCTCATCAAGTACAATTACTTTTGAGTTGTAAGAAATAGCCTTTGCGATCTCACACATCTGACGCTGCGATACTGACATTTTCTTCATCGGCTGTGTCAGATTTACGGTAATACCGAGCTTTCTGAACAGATCCGAAGCTTCTTTTTTCATTCTGCCCTCATCGATCACACCGAGGGAATTCTTTGGGTAACGTCCCAGGAACAGGTTGTCCACAACGCTTCTTTCAAGACACTGGTTAAGCTCCTGATGAACCATTGCAACTCCGTTTTCAAGGGCATCCTTTGGACCTGAGAAGTTTACTTCTTTACCATCTAATATTATAGTTCCTTCGTCCTTCTGATAGGTTCCGAAGAGACATTTCATCATTGTCGATTTTCCGGCACCGTTCTCACCCATAAGACCCATGATCGAGCCCGGTTTCACATTCAGGTTGATGTGATCCAGAACCTTGTTTCTACCGAATGACTTGCTCATGCCCTGAATCGATAAGATGTATTTATTCTTATCTTCTGCCATATCTCTACTTCCCTTTCTTAGTAAAAGAAGGGTATCAAATCTTGTATCTGACACCCCTCTGAGTTAAATCATTATTGCCTGCCGATCCGTTATCTTATTTGTTAAGAAGTGTTGTGTATGATGCTGCATTATCTGTCTTAACCATGTTGATCGCAAATGCGTCATATTCGCCCGGGTTACCAAGACGGTTTGTAATGTTGGACTCTGTCTGACCATCACCACCGATGTAATCTACTTTCAGGTTGAGCAGATCATCGTAATTCTCAAGAAGTGGCTGGTATGTTGAGCTTAAGAAGTTATCTGAAGCGTTGTAGATATCAAGCCATACTTTCTTTGTTGGGCTCTTGCTTGAATCAAGCTGTTTTGAAACCTTGTCATAAACCTTTGTTGAATCTGTGAAATCCTGATAGTTTTCAGCAGTTACTGCTACATTTAATGCGTAGTATGATCTTTCTTCTTCGCTGTATCTGTAATCTTCACCTTCTGTTAAGCAGTTACCAGCTTCATCTGCTGTGCCAATACCTGTATCAACGTCTACACCATCAAGTGCGTTACGAAGAACTCTGAGTGTTAAGTAAGCCTGAACATCTGCATGCTGTGAAATTGTTCCGCCGTAACCTTCTGCAATAGCTGCTACTGCATCGCTGTTAGCATCGTATCCAAATGTAGGAACCTTGTTATCCTTTGCCCATGCATTGAACATTGACATTCCCATACCATCATTATTTGAAACAACTACATCGATCTGATCACCGAATGAAGCTGTCCATGTTCCGATAGCGTTTCCTGCTGTTGCTGCATCCCATGTAGCACCTGCTGAGTTCTTCATTTCCTGTGAAGCAAGCTCACGGATTGTATATGTCTTACCACCTACATCAAGCTTTGCATCCTGAACAACTTTTGCTGATCCGTCTACGTTTGTACCTGCAGGTGTTGAATCAACTGCACCATTTGCATCAACTCCTGTGCCAAGTGCTGAACGAACACCACGAGTACGAGCGATTGAGTCATTGTGTCCGATATCACCGATTGCTAAAACGTATCCGATAACACCATCACCATTACGGTCGATTGTTGCTGCATTTGCTTTGATATAATCAAGTACCATCTGACCCTGAAGCTCAGCACCCTGGTTAGCATCGAAGCCTACATAATAAGTATCTTTGTTGAAGCTTAATGCTTCCTTATCAAGTTCTCCTGTTGAGCTGTTGGATGGCTGACGGTTGAACCAGCAAAGTGGCTTATCCTTATTTGCAACTCCGCTTGAGTTGCTTCCGCCTGATCCGCCTGATCCGCCTGATCCACATCCTACCATTGATAATGCAAGTGTTGCTGCTGCAACGACAGCTATAATTTTTTTCTTTCTCATATTTCATTCCTCCTGTTTGTACATTTTGTTTATTTTTCGCTCTGTCTCATTGACTAAATTCATTATAATGTGACAAGCAGGAAGAAAGAATAGAATATTTTTGGATTTATTAGCAATTTTTTTGGATTTATTAATATTTTTATGTTTATTTTGACGAACCAGTCTATATGTTCTGATAATAATTCATATATTATTTTACTTTTCTTTGTAATATAACTGACAATGGCAGTATCCCTCAAACTCCGGATCATTGATCTGATCCCGGAATTCCTTACAGATACATTTATTCTCCGGTATCTTTTCAAGCCTGCACGGACAATATCCATCCTTCCTTTTTAGTCCTTCTTTTACAGCTGCAACTATTTCTGTATTATCATTTAATCGTACTTTTCCCATTATTAAGCCTCCATTGATCCGGGTTTTCTTGATATTTTCAGTCTATCATGAAGCAGCTCTGCATTCTACAACAGATTTCATTTTTTTGCATCCGCTACATGAATTGTCACTATATGTGCATGAAATGTCCGTCGATTTGATCAGAACTATGCTATAATGAACTCAGGTCAATGAGTACGCCTGTACAAATGACGATCAACGACCGGCTTATCATATATCTGTTAAGCCATGATAAGGAGTAGATTTTTTGATACATATAGCAATTTGTGACGACAGCAAACAGGAACGGCAGATACTGGCAGCGCTTTTCAAACGATATCAGGAGCTTCATGCCACACCGCTTCAGATTCATATATTTCAAAATGGCTTCTCATTACTGGATGCCATGGATCAGGGAAAACGATTTGATATTACGATATTGGACATTTTAATGCCCGGAGAAAACGGAATCGAGATTGCGAGAAATATCAGAGCTTCCGGAACAGATACCGAGATCATATTCCTGACAAGTTCTCCGGAATATGCGGTAGACAGCTACGAAGTAAAAGCCCAGAACTATCTGTTAAAACCGGTAACCGAAGAAAAATTTTTTGCCTCCATAGATTCCATTCTTGCCGAACTGGATGAGAAAGATACCGCAAGCTTCATCATTTATACGACAGAGAAGCAGTACAGCCGGATCCGGGTATCCTCTCTGGTCTATGGTGAGGTCACACACAGAACCATCACCTTACATCTGGCAGATCAGACCATGATCTCTGCCGTAATGACCTTTACGGAATTTCAGGATATTCTGAAAGCCTATCCGGACTTTATATATCCACACCGTTCTTATGCGGTAAATATGAATTACATTCAATATGTTACGAAAAGCGATATCATCCTGACAGACGGTCAGAAGATTCCGCTTTCCAGAAATAACTACACGAAGATTTCGGAACAGTTTTTAAATTTTGCCTATACAAACTCTTTTGGGAAATAATAAGGAGACAATGATATGAGTTTTCTCTGCGACAGTATTTATTTTATTACCGTATTCCTCTTTGGTACAGTAGCAAGCGTATGTTTTACCGGTGTTCCTTTTAACCGGAAAAACATACTCACTCTGTCTGTTTTCTGTGCCCTCGACGGAATACTTCAGATCATTTCTTTCGCAGTCTTCGGACAGGAGATTTCCCGAGGGCTGTATCCGGTCGTTGTACATCTTCCGTTGGTGCTTTTTCTCTGGCTGATATACAAATGCTCATGGATCACTTCAATCGTCAGTGTCTTGACTGCCTATATGTGCTGTCAGATCCCTCTCTGGTGCGGACTGGCGGTTCGCTTATTTTCTGACAATAAGATCATCTATACGATCGTTTATGTAGGATGTGCCTTTGTAACCTTTTATTTCCTATACCACTATGAATCAAATCTGGCGCAGCATTTTATGCCAAAAGCAAATAAATCCGTCTATATTCTTGGCATCCTTCCTCTCTGCTACTATCTTTTCGATTATGCCTCTACGATTTATACCGATATGCTTTATACCAGCAACGAATTTGTAGTTCAGTTCATGCCGTCCATTTGCTGCATTTTCTATTTTGTTTTTATCTTTTATTATTATCATAAACTGGAAGAACAGGAACAGGCAGAACGCCTGGCAGAATCTCTTCATATGCAGCTTACACATGCTGCCATTGATCTGAATCATATGCGCACCATGCAGACACAGGCAGCCTCCTACCGCCATGATATGCGCCACCATTTTACTTATTTGCAGGCACTTGCAGGAACCGGGAATCTGGATAAGATTCAGGAATATATACAAACCGCCCAATCCGACTTAGATGCGATCACTCCAAAACGCTTCTGTTCAAACGAGCTGATCAATCTGCTTCTGTCCGCCTATGATACCAAAGCGGAATCAGAGGGCATCTCCCTGCTGGTTCAGGCTTCTATCCCTGCGGAACTTCCTCTGTCCGACACAAAGCTATGTGCCATTTTGTCAAATGCTCTGGAAAATGCGCTCCATGCATCGATCGAAACAGAGGAAAAATTCATACAGGTTCAGCTCGCCGAACGGAATCAGACGCTTCTGATCCAGATCAGCAATCCGTTTATCGGAACGGTTTCTTTTCAAAATGGGATGCCTGTCTCCACACAGACAGGACATGGATTCGGAACTAAGAATATTGCCGCAATCGCCGACTCCTATCATGGTCAGTTCCAGTTCTTTGCAAAAGACGAGATCTTCACCGTCAGAGTATTACTGCCACTGGTAGAAACCTGATACTTCTTACTCTGTCCGTCCGAAAAGCTCATATATGATCATATCACGCATGCGTTCCATAGTTTCCTCATATGCTACTTCATGAAGCATTCCCCTGCCTTCTGCGCCAAGTACATATATCTTGATCAGATTCGCAACGAGTCCGATATTAACATCGGGACGAATATCCTCCATCCACTGCATAAATCCAGCCGCCACCTCTGTTTCATGCCCCAGATCAGGTCTTGCCTGCTCCGGCAGCATTTCCAACAGACGCTTTTCATCTTCAGGTGTCAGGCTTGGAAATACACTGTAATTCTCATCAATCATGAATTTCAGATAGGTTCTGACCTCGGCAGGTCCTGCTTTTTCTTTTCCATTCAGAGCCAGCTTCATAAGATCAGGAATTATTTTTCTCCTGTATTCCAGTACTTCATATACATACGCCTCTTTCGATGGGAAGAAATTATAGAATGTGCTCACCCCTATGCCGGCTGCCTCTGTAATTTTGGCAACCGACATGTGTGTCATTCCATATTGTTTCAGCAGATCAAATCCTGCTGCCAGCATCTTTTCTCTGTATTCCGTTCTCTCTTCCTCTGTAAATACACGCTTTGCCATGTACACCCTCCAAAACAGCTTTTGCAAATAATCTTACTCGTTTCTATTATTTTGCTTCAAAGCTTCCACCATGTCAATCCTTGATATTTTTCTTTTCTGGAGGAAGAGAGACAGTTCATATGTTACCCATGTAAGTACAAAACCGATCACAATAGATTTCACTTTAACCACCGGTGATAATAACATCCCATAGTTTTCTATCGTATCTGCATAACCAACCTTTACAAATAAATATGCCATCGGGAAACCAAGAATGAATCCTAAGCATATCAGCACATGATTTACATTTAATACCCTGTTTGAAATCTCTTTTCTGCTGAAACCAAGTACCTTCATAACCGATATATTGGTAGATGATTCTGATACGATCATGTTGATGATCAGATACAGTACAAATACACCCATTATCATTCCCAGGATTTCAAATGCAATTACAATAACTTTCATCGGTCCCATCAGGTTCTCCATCGTATCTGCCGATATCGTCATCTCTGTCTCGTTTGCTACAAGATCCCGATCAAGCTCTAATCTGTCCTTACTGATAATGCAGTTGTATACATCTTCATCAACTCCTGCAAGTTTGGTTGCATTACTTTTTCCGGTATAAAGATAACAATGTGTATTATCTGTCACAATACCACTGATCTTTACCTTATGCTCTTTCAGGTCTGCAATATTGTTAAATGTAATTTCTTCGCCAACCTTCACGCCAAAGGTCTCTGCCGCTGCACTTGTCAGATAATATTTGTCCAGCTCCAGCTTATCCCCACTGTCCGTTTTATCCGGGAAATACTTGGAATTCTCCACAATTCCCTGTGCCGAGAGCTGTACTGTGCTGCCATCTACTTCATAGTAGTTCTGGAACAGGGCTTCGCCCTCATCCGGCGTTCCTGTCTGCAATGAATTCAACCGATACAAATATTCATATTTTATAGAACTTGTAAGTCCATTAGTCATCAGATCATCCAGACTGTCATGCACGATCAGTCCACCAAGAATACAGAATGTTGCAACTCCTACTCCAAATACTGTCACAATACTTCTTCCCGGATGTCCGATCACGCTTCTGACTCTCATCTTAAGCTGGGTCTTTGCATGGCTGTTCTTCATAATGCCAATCGTTCTGCGATCTTTTCCCGTATTTCTCAATAGATCTACCGGTGATTTTTTAAGGAGCTTTGCGGCTTGTATCGCAATGGCTATACAATAAAGCAACGTCGGTGCAACAAGTGCTATAATGACCGCAGGAATATCATATATCACCTTATATGTCAGTTTTTCAAAGTCATATTCGATATAAAATTTGCTTAAAAGCTTTGTTGCAGGTATCCCACATAAGATTCCAAGTACACTTCCGGTCAGTCCGGGTATCAGACCATAACGCATATAGTGACCAACGATCTGCTTTCTGGAAAATCCAAGCGCCAGGAATGTTCCAAGAAGGTACTGTTCATTTTTAATATTTCTTCCCAGTATCATAACGATAAGTGTGATTATGATTATGAACAACACAGGTGCATACATTGTTGCCATGTTCGTAACAGCAGTACCTTCATTTACAGGCATTGATATTCTTGTATTTGTTGTAGCTGCCATGTAACTTGCCATTACATAATCTTCATTTAACTTTTTCCGTACGTCTTTGGAATTATCTTTGTTGTATTTTATGGAATAGTATCCGGTTTCTGCGACATCGATTTTCTCATATTCGTCCTGATCCAACACGATCAGACCAAATTTCTCGTTGTCGATATAGCCTGTAGGCTTTTCAAGCATATAGATATAATCTGCCTTTGTCGTATATGCGGATACGGTATAATCATATGAGCCAAGAGAGATCTTATCTCCAACCGAGATATCATGCTGCTCTGCAAAATTCTGTGTAATAAGGGCCTCCCCGATTCCCGGTTCATGACCGTCTCTCACCTCACACAGATTCAACTTCTCCGGCATACCAAACACACGGAGCGTTGTGCCTTTCAGATCCCCGCTGTCTACGCTGATATCCTTATAGCTGCTGTATTCAAGGATCACATCATATTTCTTTTCCAGACTCGCCATGTCCTCATCCGATATAGGATTGTAAGTAACAAATTCTGCATCCTCTGTCTTGTATTCATCTACAAATTTTTTCACAACCTTTGTCAGATTGCGTCCGGTTGACACAGCACCTACTATGAGCACGGACGTAAGTGCAGTAAGGAGAATACTTATAATATAAAAAGATATATTGTTCTTTATGCTGCGCGCGGCTCTCTTATTGATCGTCATATTATAATTCCATCTCCTCTACTCTTTTCTTGTCTGCATTTTTCAGATTGGATGTAACCTTGCCATCTGTAATCTTGATGATCCGATCTGCCATTTGTGCTATATTCAGGTTGTGTGTAATAATGACAACGGTTGTCTTATAAGTATCATTCATTTTCTGAACTCTCCGCAATACATCCTTCGATGACTTTGTATCAAGCGCACCGGTAAGCTCATCACATAGAAGGATATCCGGCTTCTTTACCATGGCTCTTGCGATCGCAACACGCTGCTGCTGTCCACCGGAAAGCTCTTTGGGAAAATGCTTCTCATACTTGGTAAGTCCCAGATTTTCGATCAAGGCATCCACATCAAGCGGATCTTTTACCAGCTCTGCTGTCATCTCTACATTCTCTCTGACTGTAAGATCCGGCGTCAGATTGTAGGACTGGAATACAAATCCCAGCTTTTCCCGTCTGTAAATCTCAAGTTCCTTTGCAGACATCTTCTCAAGATCTTTTCCATCTACGATCATGCTTCCTTCTGTTGCTTTATCAAGTCCCCCAAGTATATTTAAGAGTGTACTTTTACCACTTCCACTTGGTCCCAGGATAACAACGATCTCACTCTTTTCCATGCTGAAATCCATATGATCAAGTGCATATACAGTTGCCTCTCCTTTTCCGTATTTTTTAACCAGTTCTTTTCCTTCGATAAACATTCTGCTTCCTCCTGCCACATGCGAATATTTTGTTTGTTTCATTCGCATATATGTTAGTCCTATCTAACCTATATGTCAAGTAGTTTTGTGAATATTTTTTAGATTTTATTCGCATAATGATTTGCAAAGAAAAAAGTGCTAGTAAGTAAGATATGTAACCATAGATCCGGACACATAGCATACCTGCTAACACCTCTTTATCTTTTAGTGCTATTTATTTCATTTTAACTTTAAATTACTTCTTGAATTTATATTTTCCTTTTCCATAACCGGATACCGGTTCAATGATATCTGCTTGTACCAGATTTGCAAGAAGTTTTGAAGTACCCGAAGCTTTCAGCTCAAGAAATTCCATAACTTCACTTCTTCCAAATACTCCATCAAAGCCAAACTTATCAAAAAGTCTATGGATATGAACTGTCGTTTTCACAGAGAAATCTCTGTCTTTTGCGGAAAGTGCACTTTCAATATCCACTTTCGGGCCTTGAATGTCCACTTTTTCTTCATTCAAAAATCCACTTATATGAAGATTTCGATTTTTCGTTCTCTGCGACTTCCCAATAAACTTCGATTTTAATGTCTCTATTATACCATAATGATACTATCACCACATATGTAATGACATCAAACACCACATAAATAAACATAGCAGAGCAAGCAGGAACAGCATCCTTAAAGCAGTTCATATTGACAATACTTCTCATACTGTCTTTCTTAAACAATTTTACAAATATAATAAGCTCGACAGCGAAAAATAGTATTCTTTGAACGCTTTTCATCATATATCCCAAAGCACCATCAAAGTTGTTATTTATCAGAGGTGATGTGTAGTAAAGCAATAATAAAAACAATACAGCCAGAATAATACCTATCAACTTTTTGTTTTTCATAATGGTCTCCAATCTTTTCATAATTACCGGATGAAAGCATCATAAGGTGCTTTATCATCAAATGGCTTTCTTTTACTAAATTGCGCTGATTCATCGATGTGTGCAAATATAACGTCAGAATATTTTCTGATACCACTATGCCCTGTACAGACATATTCCAATTGAATGTGTTGGATATTATCAATCAATGCTTTCAATTTCACCAGAGACTTTTTGTTCATATCCGGATATTGGGTGAAAAAATCAAAAAAACTATATCCACCTTTTTCATTTATTGCAAGACAATCTCCGGTAAACAAAATCTTATCATCAACAATATAACAGGTATGCCCCAGAGTATGTCCGGGTGTAGGAATAGATTGTACCTTAATGCCTCCGATATCAAACTTTTCATTGTTATCTATGGCGTAATATCCTTCTTTAATTCTGACACAATTTTTAATCTTCACCCCTAATTTTGTCATACGATGGATGCTTCCATTCAAGTATGCGCTTTCCGCTCTCCCCAGGTACACTTGTGCATTTGGGTATATATTTGTTCCGCTTGTGTCAATTCCACCACAATGATCCACATCGGCATGAGTAATAAAAACATGTTTAATTTCTTCAGGATTAATACCTATTTGTTGAAAAGAATTTTCAACACCCCGATAATTCAAATGTCCCGAATCAATAGCTATTGTCACGCCATTTTTGGTATAAAACCAAAGATTTACATCCCCCTGCCTAATACAGCTTATTCCGCATTCATAATTTCCTGTTTCTGCCGGATTGCAATATTTTTTCCCCTTCATAATATGGCGCTTTATTTTATCATCAAAAAAATACATAAACTTCATAGCAATTTTCTCCTCCTTATAATTACAATAGCCACTATAACCGAAGGGAAAACTTTTTACTTTCAAAAATCTGCTGTTTTTCTGTTTATTTTAATACATCCGTAATAGAAACACCCGTTAATTTCTTACAAGTGTATGCAAGATGTGCCGAACTTGAGAAACCGCTTTCCTGCGCTGCCCAGGTAATTTTACCACCCGTGCTTATCAATCTGTATGCATATTCCATTCTGCGCATCAGAATATAACTTTTTAGCGAAATTCCCGCTTCTTCCTTGAATAAATGCGTCAACCTGCTTTCAGAAAGGAAAACTTTCTCCGCAATCTGCTTAACACTGTAACTTAACCATTCTCCAGAAATAACTTTGCTGATTATCAGTTCAATCCTTTCATCTCTTACGTTGTTTTTTTCTGTTGAAATACCCATGGCAAGAAACATATTTTCAACGATGCGTATAATTTCATTCTCCGGCAAATTGTGAATATCTTCTGATATCTCTGCAATTTCATCCGAAACATTGCAGTAGGAACCACCTTTTATATATTGCTCCCGAATCTGCTCCGCAATAATGCTTGTGGGATCAATCAACAGAAAAAAAGTACAATTGTTTCCTACTTCAACTGCATGCCTGACTCTTGAATCAAGCAGAATAATATTTCCACATATATTTTCTTTACCCACTGTAATTCTGCAGCTCTTTTTCCCTGCAAATAAATGCAGAAATGGATGTTTATGAATGTCCGTCTTATAATATGATGGTATAATAACAATATATGAACTTTGAAAAATAAGACTACTCATTTTTTCGTCCTCATACTCCCTACCCATCTGTCCAAACTCTCTATTGCGGTACACTAATTAAAGCTCTGCAATTTTTGTCTTGATACGTGGGCAAAACTCTATTACCGATTCAGCAGATACCTAACTGCGTATTCTAAATCATCATCTCTTTCAAACACGATTTTTCCTTTTTCCGTGACTTCTCTATCATAATTATCAATAGTGAAAATGGCCTTTGCATTTTCACTTATTTATGTATCCTGTTCATTGCCCTTTCTTTTACATATGCATCTCTTACATATCATTATAACTAAAGCCAAAACACTAACATCCGACAAAGAAATCAACATCAACCACCTATTCGGAGATAGATAACCAGCCACTAAAAATAAAAGAAAAGCCATTCCCGGCAGTCCTGAAACAGGATACCCTTTTTTTCTGCTCTTTAACGGCGCTACAATATATGTAAGTATCCAGAAAAACACTCCCAGTGCCCATATAAGTCCATCTATTATCCACATCACAACCGGGAAATGTGCATACATTTCAACCATATAAATACCCCTTTCACAAAATCTTAATTACTTCCCCCGGCATATATAATAATTCTTCCGGTATTCGGATTTGTTACAATTGCAAAGATTTTGGTTCCCGCTCCTTTATACGAATCATAATAAATGATTCTGTAATTGTCTATGCTATCATCATAGTCTTTTCCATCAAGGGTAAATGCCGCCATAGAGTATGCCCCAAATCCACTATTAAAGCAATAAAAGCGAAAGTCCTTTGAATCATCCGGAAGTTCATCACAGAATTGTCCTCTGTACGCCTTTTATTTGTAAGTATCAAATGATATTCCACTCCACATACCAAGATCAGCTACATATCGGAATAAAAATTTTATTTTGTGCTAAATCTTGACACAGGACCAATGATTATTTTTTTGTTCACCAGCCACATATTATAGGAAATGGAATTATGAGTCAATGCAATTTTGAATGGTTATACTGTCCAAATGTTAGATTGTACAAAAAAGAAGGCCGGAAACTCTCCGGCCTTCAGGGTTAAGGGAAAATTTTATGTGAAAAATTGTAGTACACTTACTTTACTGCGAGTCTCTCAAATGTCTCGCTCTCTTCAGGAATCGATCTGAGTCCTCCGCGCTTCTCGACACACAGGCTCGCCACCGCATTTCCATATCTTGCAAATTCTTCAAGCTCGTCTATACTGAATTCCTCCAGGCTCTTGTCCGCCCTTATAAGCTGCGATACAAATGCCCCCCAGAACGAATCTCCAGCTCCGGTTGTGTCGACCACATGGCTGACAAATCCAGGAACTTTTCTGCTGCCATCCCTACTGCATATCAGCACACCCTCACTTCCCAGGGTGACCGCAACAAGTCTGACGCCTGTTCCAAGGAGATACTCCGCAGCCTCCTTCGGATCTTCAAATGGTGTGAGGAGTGCCGTCTCCTCATCCGAAAGCTTCATTATATCTACAAACGGGAGAATACTCTTCATTCTCTCCATCGCATTTTCTCTGTTGTCCCACAGCGGCTCTCTGTAATTTGGATCATAGGATATCACCGCTCCGTATTTTCTCGCCTCTTTCACCGCCTGGAATGTGGTGGTTCTGGCCGGTTCATCCGTGAGAGACAGCGAACCTATATGGAACACCTTTGTGTCTCTTAGCAGCTCGGCATCCACTTCCTTGTAACAGAGCATTGTGTCCGCTCCCGGCTTTCTGGCAAATGAGAATTCACGCTCTCCGTTCTCATCCAGAGTGACAAATGCCAAAGTGGTAAATACCGTGTCATCGACAACTATACCTCTGGTATCTATCCCTGCCTGCTTTGCCGTCTCAATAAGGAAATTGCCATGCATGTCATCCCCGACCTTTCCTATAAACGCGGTCTTAAGTCCGGCCTTGCTGACTGCCGTGAGCATATTTACCGGAGCGCCTCCGGGATTCTGCTCGAAGAGCTTCATCCCGGAATCAGTGCTTCCGGCAGGGGTAAAGTCTATCAGGAATTCACCAAGAGCCACAACATCATATTTCTTTTCCATGTTGGATCCTCCTTGTGAATTTTACTTTCCTGTGATCTCTATGTCATAGAATTCTACTCTTGCATCCTGTGCCAGAAGTCCTGTCTCAAACTCAGGCTTTGCATATATCCTGTATGTAAATGCCACCTGTTCTCCGACAAATACCTCCACCATATCATGGTCAACGATGATCTTCACATCTATCTCGCTGCCCTCTGTTATGTCAAATGTCTTCTCGCACACTCTGACTCCATCAGGGCCCGGCTCCGTTGCAGGAGGCACAGCCTGACAGGACTGAACCCAGAACGGGTCAACTCCCATAGGAAGATTTACCAATGACACTCTCTGCATGGCCACATCGAACTCAAGGAGAAGGCATCCGCTTGCTTCCTTGTCTGACTTGAGCAGTATACCGAAATGGTCATACACCTCTCTAGGCATGATCTTGCACTTCAGCATGTAGCTCTCCTCGTTGTGTCCAAGGAATCCGTATGTACATGTGCTTACTGAATCCATCTCAACCAGTCTGTCTCCGTGAAGCTTTGCATTTCCAAGTACAGGGATGTAATCCCATGCCACAGGCTTCTCAAATACATGCTCATATTCCTTTGGAAGCTTTACGTCAAGTCCTCCATCCGCTGTGGCAACTACCTCGTGCGGCACGCAGAAGGTTCCGCCCCAGTACCATTCACCTCTGTCGCTTCTGTCTGCTCTGTCGTGAGCCCAACCGAAGTAGAAGCGTCTGCCGTCATCATCCTGCATGGACTTGGCTGCGTAGAATCTTCTTCCGCCTATGCCATCCTTCTTTGGCTTTCTCCATGGGCCAAATGGTGACTTTGCAACTCTGTATATTGTATTTACATATTCTGAGAATCTTGAGTATGAGAGATACCAATTGTCTCCCATCTTGTACATCTCAGGGCACTCAGGACAGTTGGTGTGTCCCGGTGAATATATCGGTCCGTAATATTCCCAGTTGACCAGATCCTTTGATCTGTAGAGAACTATACATCCTCTTCTGGTTATCGGCATATCCAACCTTCTCGCTGATATGAGGATCCAGTAACATTTGTCCTCCTCATTGTAGAATACATATGGATCTCTCCAGTCAAGCTTCTCGTAAAGCTCTATCATAGGTGTGATGACCGGATTGGCTGCATCCTTCACCCACCTGATTCCATCGTCGCTTGTAGCGTGGCATATGGTCTGCTGATACTCTGCGGTGAGGCAGTAGCCTGTATAGAATGCATGGTATTTGCCCTCGCCGTATATGACTGATCCAGTCCATACTCCTGATGCATCCGGCTCGTCGCCCTCGCCCGGATAGAGCGCTGTAGGAAGTTCCTCCCAGTGCACCAGATCATCTGATACACTGTGGCTCCATGTTGTTCTGAGTCTTGCCGGGTACACTGTTGTTCCCGGAGGGGAAGTCAGTGAGAATATATGATATTTGCCCTCGTGGTAGAAAGGTATTGCATCTCCCGTGGAATCCGCGAAGGACATCTTTCTAAAAATCTCCATATTATCAGTCCTCTCTTTCTACTAGTTTGCTGCAAGTTTCTTCTTTTTGAGGAGCTCAAGCTTGCCCTTCTGTCCATCAAGGAGTACCGCACATGCGATGATGAGACCCTTGATGATGAGCTGCCAGTATGATGACACTCCGATAAGGTTAAGACCATTTGAGATGATTCCGATGACCATGGCACCAAATACTGTTCCACTGATCCTTCCTTTACCACCTGTCATAGAGGTTCCGCCAAGTACACAGGCTGCGATGGCATCAAGCTCGTATCCGCTTCCAACTGAAGGCTGGCCTGAGTACATTCTTGAACAGAGTACAAGTCCTGCGAATGCTGAGAGAAGTCCTGATATTGTAAACACTATGATCTCTATCTTCTTGATAGGTACACCTGAAAGTCTTGCGGCCTCGCGGTTACCACCTATCGCGTATACGTATGTTCCGAACTTTGTCTTACTGAGGATGAAGCTGAACAGTATGATGAGCACTACCATGTACACTACCGGAAGTGGAATCACATTGAACAGATATCCTGTACCGATCTCGATGAAGAGCTTGTTTGTGATACGTGTTGACTGTCCACCTGTGTAGACATAAGCTATACCACTTGCTATATTCATCATGGCCATTGTGATGATGAATGCAGGCACCTTGAAATTGGCTACTATGAAACCACTTACAAAGCCAGCCGCTGTGCCGACCAGAAGGCCTGCTGCTATTGCTACGCCGAGAGGAAGTCCCTGATTAACTATAAAACCTACGGTTAGAGTTCCCGACATAGCTACTATCGATCCAACTGACAGGTCAATGTGACCAAGTATGATTATGAGTGTCATTCCAAGTGCTATGTATGTGTTGATCGATATCTGTCTAAGCACTGATATGATGTTGTTGGTCGTTAAAAACTTGTCTGTGGCAAGTGCTACGGCCACACACATGATTATCAGAACCACTATGATTCCTATGTTGCCCTTGACTATGGATGTCAGGGGATTGTTTTTTAATATAGAAGTTGCTTTTGAATTCTTCTTTGTCTCGCCCATATTATTCGATACCTCCTGCAGCGTATTTCATTATCTCTTCCTGTGAGAGCTCGTCCTTTGACAGCTTCTTCACGAGTTTTCCGGCTCTGACCACACATACGTTGTCACACATGTTGATGATCTCAGGAAGCTCACTGGATACCATGATTATCGCTATGCCTTCCTTTGCCAGTTCATTGATTACTGTGTATATCTCAAATTTTGCATTTACATCAACGCCTCTGGTCGGCTCATCCAGAATGAGCACATCCGGCTTGGTTGCAAGCCATTTGCCCAGAACTACCTTCTGCTGATTTCCACCTGACAGGCTGCCCGCCTCGATCTCAGGTGACGCCGCCTTGATCCGCAACCGCTTTGAATAATGGTCTATGACCTCACCGCGCTTTTTCTCGCTTATGGCGATTCCATTCATATAGAATCTGAGGGATGAGAGTGTTAGGTTGAACGCCACGCTGTTGCCGAGCACCAGTCCCTGCTTCTTTCTGTCCTCAGGAACCAGGGC
>ERZ1034925.402-NODE-402-length-20003-cov-9.057048_pt1 | contig 20003 bp, 15 predicted proteins | sample MGYA00520687_ERZ1034925 | MGnify/ENA primary metagenome ERZ1034925 (study PRJEB33766, sample SAMN09781758) | gut metagenome | biome: gut microbiome | host: Homo sapiens | place: Madagascar | study: EMG produced TPA metagenomics assembly of the PRJNA485056 data set... | reverse complement strand
ATTATTTTTTCAATATTATTTCAATGCCAAAAGTGCGAAAATAATTACATAATTCAAAATTTGTAATGCAATAACCGCAATTATCGGAGAAAAATCTAACCCGCCAATTGGTGGTACAATTCTTCTGAACAAATTCAAATACAAATCTGTCACATCTCTTACGGCTGCAAACGGCTGCTTGTACCAGTCAATAGTACGCACAAAACTCAACAAGCAACGTACAAGAATTAGCCAAAAGTATATTTGGAAAAAGTTATTTACTACAAAAATCAAATTATCAATCATTTTGTCACCTTATTTCTACAATTGAGAAGACTTTTTAGTGTTTACGCAAGAACAATTTTCTCTTGATACAGGAATATTTTCAATCATCTTGAAGAGCAATTCTTTCAAGTGCGCAACGTTAGAATTGAATACCTCAATAACCTCGTGATGAGAAACAGGTGGCACATCACCAACCAAACCTGCGTCATAGTCAGTAATTAGAGAAATATTCAACGGGCACATATCCATTTCTTTAACAAGGTAAGCTTCCGGAAACGCTGTCATGTTGATAACTTCCCAGCCTTGGTTTGTAAAGAATTTTGATTCTGCTTTTGTTGAAAATCTTGGGCCGTTAATTACAACAACAGTTCCGTTTTCGTGAACAGAAATCCCAAGTTCTTTTGCTGTCTTAATTGCAAGTTCGCGAAGTTCTGGGCAGTATGTTTCAGCAGCTGATGGGTGAGTAACAATAGGTCCTTCAAAGAAAGTTGTTTTTCTACCATCTGTCCAATCTACAAACTGATCGCAAATTACAAAATCACCAGGCTTAACGTGTTTTTGTAAACTTCCAGCAGCACAAGGAGAAATAACCCTTTCGCAACCAACAGATTTCATAGCCCAAACATTTGCTCTGTAATTAATCAAATGAGGCAAAATAGTATGGTTTCTGCCATGTCGTGGCATAAATGCGACTTTATGTTCACCAACAGTTCCTATAAAAAGACTGTCACTAGGCATTCCGTAAGGTGTTTCGACACGAACTTCTTCAATATTTTCCAAAAATTTGTAAAAACCTGATCCGCCAAAAACACCAATATCTGCTAATTTTTTGTTTTCCATAATATTTTCCTCTCGCTTTGTAGTCAGTGCAAGAATTATAGCATAAACAAAATTTTTTTTATAGCATATTAAAATCAAGATTAATTCCTAGTATTTAATAATTGTTACAAACACACTTAAAACAACGTATGGTCTTGCATTGAGGCTATCCGCCTTAGAGCATATCCTCCAGTTGGGGTTGAAAAATAAAATTTTTGTAGTAATATAGGTGTATAAAATATCTCTGAAAGTTTTTGACTTTGTTGTAGAAACGGGTCGTTAGGGAATTTTTAGGGATTTCAATTTACAATATAGAGGATTACATTTTGAGAAAACTATTAGTTTTAACTTTTACACTTGCGTGTATGCTTCTTTGCCATGCGCAATGCCAAGCCTCTGACGTCAACTCTGTAAAAGCAACAATAGTCAAACACGCTATTGAAATGGGCGTAGATCCTGCAATTGCACTAAGTATTGCACGCAAAGAATCAGGATTTCGCCATGAAGCAAGAAGTTCACACGGTGCAGTCGGAGTTTTCCAACTAATGCCGTCAACAGCTAGAAGAATGGGGTACAACCCTTATTCAATGAACGAAAACATCAAAGCAGGTATTGCTTACTACAAGAAAATGTACAATATGTTTGGTTCAGTTGAACTAGCGCTCGCAGCATACAATGCAGGTCCGGGCAACGTAAAAAAATACAGATCAGTTCCACCTTATGCTGAAACAAGACGTTTTGTAAGCACAATTATGACTGATATTAACAGACAAAAACACACTCCGGATCCGGTTGTTGCCAAAGTTAGACAAGGTGCTTATGTAGCGCAAAAACCAAAAGCTGTTACTCCAAAACCTGTTGTAACTCACAAAACGGCTCAAGCCAAAGTTGTTGATGCAAAGGATTTGAAAGTAGAAGTTCTTGAAGAAAAACCAATAGAATTGAAGCTTGAAGCTCTTTCTATTGCAATCTAGCAAAACGTAAAATTTGTAAAAATCACGAGCCTTTGAAGAAATTCAAAGGCTCTTTTTTATTTGTTGGTTTTACAACCTCGTCATTGTATGCGTCAAATAATTCGTTGCCAAAATAATGCCTCTCTCCGAGGGAGAGAGCGGATTGTTCGCTGAGGGCGCAGGAAGCACACGGCGGCGTGTAGCCGGCGGAGCATTCCGTAGACCCGTTAAACGCGAACAACCAAGCAAAGAGCTTGTTAATGAGCTAGAGAAAATGTTACAACCTCAAGAGCTGGGTTAAGTAAAATAATACTCGCTTTACACCAATGTTTGCAGTTTTACACCAACGTCTGAGGTAGGAATAAATATTGTTGCAGGGGAAACCCCTCTCCCACAGTTGTAAGTCTCGCTAATCGCTCGAGAACAACTGTGACCTCCACCCTAGGGGAGGTAAGCCCATTTTGACAACAAATTACAATTAAACCAACACCATTACCTAAAACCAAACGAGTTTGACAATTGAACAACTATTAAATTATAATTAAATTATGGATAATAAAAAAACAGATTGCGAAGCTATTAATTTTGATTTGGTCGAAAAAATTGCACCGATTATGCCGGATTTGACTGAATTATATGATCTTTCAGACTTTTTTAAGGTTATGGGGGACAGCACAAGAATTCGACTTTTATGGGCTTTGGAAGAAGCTGACTTGTGCGTAAACGACTTGGCTGTATTACTTGATATGACAAAATCTGCCGTATCTCACCAATTAAAGACTCTTAGGACCGCAAAGCTTGTCAAAGCTGAAAAAATCGGTAAAAACGTCTACTATTCCCTAAACGACAACCACGTAAAAGTTATTTTGCAAATGGCTTTGGATCACGTCAAAGAGTAATTGTTGCGAGTTTAAAACCGACAAAAACATCTACAACTAATATTTTATAACTTCCAAACTTTTTGAAAAAACGTATTTCTTTTTGTGCTTATTATAAGTCAAGATGTTGTAAGATTTACCGTCTGATGTTATTTTTATTGAATTATGTCTGTCGGTTCTGTAAATTTCAGTATTTCTCAATAAATCCAAAGTTCCACGATTTGGGTGCCCAAAAGCATTTGGCCCTGTCGAAATTATAGAAACCTGTGTTTTCAAATAATCCAACATGTCAGAATTCACAACCCTTGGACCGCCATGGTGCCCAACTTTCAAAACTTCAACATTTCTCGGAAGAGAATTTTTCAGCTCTTTAAACGCCTTCACACCGGCATCACCCGTAAACAACATATCAAAATCTTTGTAGCTCAAAAGGGTTATAATAGATTTTTCGTTATCCGTTTCAGAGCTGATAAAATATGTTTTCAAATTCAAATCTTTTTCTTTATATATCGAATTATTATTAGTCGGAATTTGCGAATTTATCCCGAGTTTTTCAATAGTTTTGTAAATATTTTTCGACGTCATCGAATCGTCAGAATAAGAGTTCAAATAAACCTTCTTAACCTTCAAACTCTTCATTATATCAGCCGCACCGCCAGAGTGATCGTTGTCAAAGTGCGTAATAATCAGCCCTTCGATATTTTTTATCCCTCTATCTTTCAGATATTTGATAATAATCGAATTTGCCTGAGCTTTGCTTCCGTTATAACCGGCTCTTCCAGTATCAATAATAAAATATTTATTTTCTGGCGTTTTTATCAGGAAACAGTCTGCATTTTGTACATCAAACGCAATTATATCAAGACTTTTTGATGGTATTGTGATAAAACTGCTTGTCAATACAATGCAAATTCCAGCAATTGTAATTGCCAATTTTTTGCTAAACCCAATTTTGATAGACAACGTAAATAGCAAAATCAGTGCATAATAAAGAATTATTTGGAACACGCTCGGGTGTGAAGTAGAAATCAAAGAATGGGAAAGCGTTGAGAAGAATTTTGAGATAAAAACAATTGCGTGCAAAAAGTAGTTCAATATAAAATCCATCACAGCACAAATTTTATCCGTAAACGGAGAAAAACCTGCGAAAATTGAGCTTACAAAACCGCCAAAACTTATTACACTCAAAAATGGCATACTGCAAACATTTGCAAATACTGAATACGTACTAAACGTATTAAAATAGAACATTTGTATTGGCGCAACCCAAATTTGTGCAATTACAGGAATAAGAGCAGCACCAATCAGCCATTGAGGAATTTTTGAGTCTTTAAACCGCTCAAAAATCACATTTGCCGTCGTCAAAAGACCAAACGTCACAATAAATGAAAGCTGAAATCCGACATCATTTATGTACGCAGGGTTGTAAATTAGCATTACCACAGCAACAAACGCCAAAAGCGACACCGTATGCGCATCACGATCAATCAATTTGCCGAGAAGAATTAAAATCAACATAAGTGCCGCACGAATTACAGAGGCACCAAGTCCGGTCATCAACGTGTAAATTATAATTATCCCAATACCAGAGAGCACCGTGAGTTTAAATGGGCATCTCAGTTTTTTCATAAAAAACACCCAAAATCCGTAGATAAAAGCAACGTTCATACCGGACGCAGCCAAAATATGCAACAAACCAGAGTTTACAAAACTCGTTTTTATATAATCAGGCGGAGCAATCGCATCATCGCCAAAGACAATTCCACCAAGGATTTCAAGGTTAGGCGACTTCAAATACTGTGCGTGAACCGTCACAATTCTATCTCTAACTTTGTTCAAATTCTGCAAAAACTTCCACTTTGGCGTAAGTTTCGAGTTTAAATTCGTCGCATTTTTTGCATAAAACACAGTGAAAGTATCAAAATTTCTCAAATATTTTCCGTAATCAAATTGAGACGGATTGCCTGCCTTAAAAGGAGTTTGCAGCTTGCCAGACAACTCATACTCATCACCGATTTGAAGTTTTTCAATCCCACTTCCGGAATATGTCACAAGAGTTTTTCCACTCGTCGGCTCATCGTTTATCTTTTTGACTTTGAAGAAAAATTTTGTTTTATCCGGCGAGTTGCTGTTTGGAATACTGACAATTTGCCCTTGAATTGTCGCTTTTTCAGGTGCAAAAAATGCAAGATTGTCCGTCATTTTAATCCTTAAACAAGAATTAAAAAATCCGAAATAAAACACGAACAACCACAAAAGAATATATTTTGTCGGAACGAAATTTTTTATAATCGCAACAATTGCCAAAACGCTAATTATTCCCGCAAAAATAAGCCCATTGTCGTTGAAATAAGAGAGAATTCCGCACATAAAAACAATTGCAGTGATAAACATTGCAGTGTTTTTGTTCAGTAAAGCTGTCGTAAAAAAATCCCTTATCATTTATAATAAGATTTTAATATAAACAATAAGGGATTTAAGCTTTTATTAAGCCTTTTTTACCGAAAAAATTCGAAGAGCGTTCAAAATCGCAATCAGAGTTACGCCAACATCTGCAAAAACAGCGCCCCACATAGTGATTAAGCCCATTCCACCAAGAACTAGGAACAAAAGTTTTATGCCAATTGCAAAAACAATATTTTCTTTTACGATAAACATTGTCTTTTTGGCAATTTTAATAACTTCTGAGATTTTCAAAATATTGTCGTCCATAATCACAACATCAGCAGCCTCAATTGCAGCGTCAGAGCCGAGTCCACCCATTGCAATGCCGACATCTGCACGAGTCAAAACAGGTGCATCATTAATTCCGTCACCTGCAAAAATTACGCTTCCGTTTTTGTAAGCCATAATCTCTTCAAGCTTTTCAACTTTTTGCGCCGGCAAAAGATCAGAGAAAAACTTCTTGATACCAAGTTTTTTGGCGATAAATTCAGCAGAAGTTTTAACATCACCTGTTAGCATAACCGTTTCTTTGACCTGACTGTTTAACTTTTTAATTGCAAGTTCTGAATCAGGTTTAAGCTCATCAGAAATCACAATTGAGCCAATAAATTTGCCGTTTTTTGCAACATAAACAATTGAGCCGTTCGCCAAAACCTTGTCATAACTTATTGAATATTTTTCCATTAATTTGTTGTTACCGACAAGTACCTCAGCGCCATCAACTGTTGCTTTTACACCGTTGCCGGCAACCTCAACAACATCAGAAATTCTATCTGCTTCAATTACTTTCCCATACGCAGCCTTCAAGGATTGTGCAATGGGGTGATTTGAATAGTTTTCAGCAAACGCTGCAAGGCGCAACAAGTCTTGTTTTGCGACACCGTCAGCAACGATTACATTCGTGACAGAGAATGTCCCTTTTGTCAAAGTTCCGGTTTTGTCAAAAACGATTGCATAAGGTTTTGCCAAAGATTCAATATAACAAGCTCCTTTGACTAAAATACCTGATTTTGAGGCTCTGCCAATTCCGGCAAAAAAGCTTAACGGCACAGATATTACAAGTGCACAAGGACAAGAGATTACAAGGAATGTCAATGCCCTTTTGAACCAAACAACAAAACTTGCACCGTTTACGAACAAAGGTGGTAAAATCGCCAAAATCAAAGCGCCGACAACAACGGCAGGTGTGTAATATCTTGCAAATTTTGTTATAAAGTTTTCTGTTTTTGGCTTTTTAGATGCAGCATGTTCAACCAATTCTAGGATTTTGGAAACAGTAGAATCGCCAAACTCTTTTTCAACACGAATTGTCAAAACTCCGTTTGTGTTAATTCCGCCACTAAGCGCTGTATCGCCGACTTTCAGTGATTTTGGAATACTTTCTCCTGTCAGTGCAGAAACGTCAACTGACGCCTCGCCGTCAATAATTTCGCCATCAAGAGGAATTTTTTCACCGGTTTTCACAACGATAATATCACCGATTTTAACATCTTCGGGCGATTTTTTGACTAAATCGTCACCAAGTTTGACATTAGCGTAATCGGGACGCAAATTCATCAATGAAGAAATTGACTGCTTAGATTTTTCAACCGCCATATCCTCAAGCATTTCACCAATTTGGTATAGAACCATGACCATTACAGCTTCCGGGTATTCGCCGACAGCTAATGCACCGAGAGTCGCGATTCCCATAAGAAAGTTTTCATCAAACACATCTTTTTTCAAAAGATTTTTAAACGCTTTCAACAAAACTTCACTGCCGATAATTAAATATGCAACGAGAAAAATGGCCGGTTTTAACCAAGAAATATCAGAGGCACAAAAACCTAAAACCAAAATTAGAATTGATGCAACAAGCTTTGGTAGCGGGGATTTTTCCTGCTCTGATTCTTGGTCGTGGTCGTGAACGATTTCGTGGTCGCACATAGAATTCTCCTTAATTAAAGTATCTTACAATAGTATTATAATTGAACAACTATTCAATTGTCAAGTGTATGGGTAAGGATTTTTTACAATTCATTACGATTAGAATGAACTATAACATAGAGTGTTTAATACTATTAGATTCTGAATAAGACGAAAATCTACACTATACGCTAGATTTTCTGTCTTTTCAGAATGACAGGTAAAGTAGTAAATACAACTATCCCGAAACTGTCACTTCGGACTACGATCCGGAGTCTATTATAATTACAAGTTTTCTGTTTACCCACTCTAACTCTCCCTAATCAAGGGGGAGAATTCTTACATTGTACCTATCTTAAATATTACATTTTGTAACAAAGTTCAATTTTGATTAAAGGAAATCGAACTTTTTGCCGTATTACAAAACAGAAAGGAATAATGTACTATCATGGGAATGGCAGCATCACAAGCGAGATTATTAAGCATTACGGCAAGAATGACCGATAATGAACTACGCTCTCAAACCATTACAAACTCAAAACTTAGACTTGCTGAAAAATCATCAGAAGCAAGCCAAGAGTACATGGACGCATTAAATTCCGAAAAATTGACTTTCAGATACTACAATGACAACGGAGAAAGCACAACTTACAACCTAACTCCTGCATTGTTGTACTCTTATGAACCACTTAAAAATCAATATTCTCTCCAAAACGCATCAGGTCAAAACCTTGTATCAGCTACTGATGCAAAAAACTTTGAAGAATCAAAAAACTTAGGAGAATTTTTAAATAAATATGGATTGGTAGATACTTCCGAAATTGAGAAATACAATGAACAAAAAGAGAAATATGACATCGAAAAAGCTCAATATGATAAAGACTTGGAAAAATATAACAAGTACTTAGAAGCATTTGACAAGTACCGACAAGCGAAAGCTGAATACGATGAAGTTAGAAATCAGCCAGATGTTTACAAAATGTTTTCAGATATTGTTGGAACAAGCTCAAGTCCTAAGAGTTGTTATAAAAATGCTATTAACAATTCCGCTTCATGCTACACACATGTATTAGCTCACCTACTTGATTATGAAGGAGGAGAAACAGTATCCAAACAAGTATATACAGCTAGTAACGGAAAAACAACCAACGTAATGAACGATAGTGAAATTACAGGTTCAGCACTACACTCTGGTGGGTTAAGCCCTAAATTTAAAGATATATCTGCAGCAATGAACAATGAAAAAATTGTTTGTGATGGAGACGACAATTCTGATAATTTCAAGACAAAAGAAAATATAATTAAAGCAGCACTTGACGAAAATAGAGAACCTACTGAACTTGAAATTTTAAAAAGTGATTATATTTATGATGCAGAAAATAAAAGTCTTAAACTAGACAAAAACGGAAATCCACAGGTAAAAACACTTAAACAGAAAGCTATCGACTTATTATACATTTTGCAAAACAGATTAATTACTGACAATGCAGAAATGAAAGAAACTCTTATCAATTTCACAGATGGAGACATGCAAAAGCTTACACCAGAAGTTCCTGCAGAACCAACTAAAGTCGAAAACCCAGGAACAGCTCCGAAAGCACCTGACAAACCTTCATTTGAATTTAATATCAATGACAAAGACAAAGGTCAATGGTATGTAAACTTATGGTATATGATGAACGGTTCTGAATCTGCTAACAAAATCAAATCAAGCGTAAATTCTGACGAAGAAACAGTCTACGGCATTGAAAACAACGACAAAAATCCATCTGCCCAAAACTACAAAGTTATTGAAGATGAACTTTTGACAAGCACAGATTGGCTAGAATTTGCATTGAAAAATGGTATCGTAACTCTTAGCCAAGCTTCATACTTCAATCCGGCTGAGGACAGCGCTAAAACTTCAGAATACACAGCAGAAGGCTTTTATTGGTCACAAAAACCTTACACAAACGCCTCTGATATCATCTCTGTTCAAGATGATGCGGCTATCGCCCGTGCCGAAGTTAAATACAAAAATGCTACAACAGAAATCGAAAACAAAGATAAAAAATATGATCAAGATTTGAAAAAACTCGACACAGAACATAACGCACTTCAAACAGAATATGAATCTTTGAAAAACGTAATCGACAAAAACGTAGAACGTTCTTTCAAAGCGTTTTCATAAGATGCAAGTGAATAGGTGATAAGTTCTTATCGCTCGCATTGCTCGAAAATATGCAAATTTAACAAAAAGTGTTCTAAATCAACAAGAATAATTTTTCTTGCTATTCAGAATCTATTTAATAATATACTAAAAAACTGCACACCTATATATTATGCATATTATCGAAAATTTCTTTGCGTTGAACCCAAATTTCCATACCAAGTTCTTCTCCGGTTTTTGTCAATGCCTCTTTGATTTCCTTGAAAGAAAACTTTGATTTTTCAATATTGCCAAGCATAAACATTACAAAATGCCCTTGCATTAGAGTTTGCTTAATATCCTCAATATTAACCTCGTATTCAGCCAAAACCGCCGATACTTTAGCAACAATTCCAACTTTATCTACGCCTGAAACTGTGATTATAATTTGGGACATACTTCCTCCTCATCGCTTTCAACTGCAACTTCTACCGGTTTCAACCAATCACGGTTAATCCATTTACCAATTTTATGAATTCTGCAATATTCAGCCAAATCTTTTTTGATTTCCGGAGCCAAAATGTACATTGCAATAATGTTTGGAATTGACATTGCAATCATCATCGCATCTGTAATATTGATAACTGAAGTTACGTTCAAAACAGAACCAATTAAAATAAATGCACAATAAATAAATTGGAATGTCAAAGTTCTTTTTCTTCCTTCTCCAAACAAGAAGTTCCAAGATTTTTGACCGTAATAAGCCCAACTAATAATTGTTGACAAAGCGTAAAGCAAAACAATACCAGCCAATAGAGTTGGGAAGAAAGGCATTACAGAAGAAATTGCATCTGATGTCATTTCAATACCTGATGTATGACCGGCGTGAGTTTTATAAACACCTGTGATTACAATTGCAAAAGCTGTCAATGTACACATAAAACCTGTCAAGAACGGGTCAAGCAATGCCACAAACCCTTGTGACAACGGCTCATCAGTCTTTACTGTTGCATAAACAATCGGCGCAGAACCAGTTCCGGCTTCGTTTGATTGAACAGAACGTCTTAGCCCCATAATCATTGCAACAAACATACCACCATAAACAGCCTCTGGCTGGAATGCTTCTTTCACAATAATCCAAGCGGCATGCGGAACAAGTTTAATATTGCAAACAATTACCGCCATAGCTGCAAATAAATATATAAAAATCTTCAAAGGAACGATTTTTTCAGTAACTTTAACGATATTTTTAATACCGCCAATAACGATTAAACCAACGACAATTGCCATACCCAAACCAATTACCCAGTGGAAATTGTGCATAAAGCCGTTTTCGCCACCACAAACATTTACAAACTGGTTTGCAGCTTGGTTAATCTGAATCATATTACCGCCTGTAATACCACCGCAAATACAAAGAATAGCGAACATTACAGACAACGGTTGCCCAAGCCATCTCATTTTTTTACGAGTCAAACCGTGAGCCATATAGTGCATCGGTCCACCAGAAATAGAGCCGTCAAGGTTAAATCTTCTGTATTTTACCGCCAAAGAAGCTTCTACAAACTTCAAAGACATACCCAAAAGTGCGCCGACGATAATCCAAAAAGCAGCTCCAGGACCACCCATTGAAATAGCAATCGCAACACCAGCAATACTTCCCAAGCCGATTGTACCTGACAAAGCAGTCATCAAAGCCTGAAATGCAGAAGTTTCACCAGAGCCGTCACCGCCTGATTTTTTAGGCTTGCAAACAACCTCAATTGCGTGCTTAAAGCCCCAAACAGCAATACCTCTCAAATAGAAAGTAAAGAATATTCCGGCGAACAAAATCCAAAATATAATAATCGGTACATCTGCCCCAAAAACATGTACAGGGTGGAAAATTACCGCCGCTATCGCATCGGACACCGGTGCAACGTTTTTATCCATAAACGCATCGATACTGAAAGCATTTGCCTGCTGAATGTTTAATAAGAGTGTCAAAAGTACAATTAAAATTTTGTTCATTAAATTTTTCCTTTCGGGTAATAGTTTTAGGCTGTCCACACAAAGGGTAAATCACCAACCTACACCCCATATTACCAAAAACATGCCAATATGATGTCTAATCTTTACAAAATCTTAAAATTTGTTGCAAATAATGCTCTGCACATTTTGAAGAAGTGAGCCCCAAAATAGTCTGAAAACTATTGGTACACAATACTTTCAATGCTTCGCCATCAAGATTTTTTATATTAAGAAGTGTTTCTCTAATCGCATCAACATTGGGTTCTGTCAAAAAACCATTTTCACCGTTTTTAATAATTCCATCGATACCATCGCCTTTTGTGCAGACTGTAATACAGCCACTTGCCATTGCCTCTAAATAAACCATACCAAAGGTTTCACCCACACTAGGAAGTACAAAAATATCACTCTCACGCATTTTTGCCAAAACTTCATCATGTGGCAAGCGTCCCGTAAAAACAACGTTTTTATCAATCTTTTCAAGACTTTTGCGATCTTTCCCATCTCCAATCACAGTAAGCTCAAAACCTTCAAGCCCTTTGCAAGCTTTAATAACTTTGTCAATATTTTTTCGTTTTTTGAAGTGAGCACAGGTGAGAACTTTTATTAGTGAGTGGTGAGTAGTGAATAGTGAATGGTTCGTTTCATCTAACAGCTTTTCATTAATTCCTGACGGTGCAACAAAAGTTTTATCCTCAAATTCAGGGTACAATTTTAATAGTTTATCCTGCAAAATAAACGATCTGCAAGCGATTGCTTTCGCATTCTTCAAAGCCTTTTCCAATCTGGTTTTAAAATGGATTTTGTACAACGGATTTGTCAAAACCTCAATATCAGAGTTATGAATTCCAGCAACAAAAGGGAGTCCTAATTTATCCGCAAAAAGAATTCCCGATGGCATGTGAGCAACTACAATGTCATATTTGTGTTTATTGAGTTGAAGTATACCCAACCTCCTATTAACATTGAATTTCCTCTTAACATCAAACCAAAACGGAGTCCAATAATTTATATTAAAAACATCTCCATATTTTCCTGATTTATAAAACGGTTTTCCGCGCAAAAACGAATTGAAAATAAAATTCGGCTTTAAAACATCAACATTATGTCCAATTTTTTCCCACTCTTCAACAAACGCCAAAAGAGTGCGAGGAGTTGTTTTTTCGTCGCTTTTTACTGGATATAAATCAGTTATGAAAAGAATATTCATAACTTAATTATAGCTTAGTTTTCAGATATTGTAAACGACTTTTGTTTCAGCTAGAATTTTATAAAAAAAGAGGATTATTATGGAACACGATTACAAATTTTATTTGGATAAAGGAATTTCTGAAACAAACGAAGGAAAATTCGACGAGGCACTTCACTCGCTAGATAAAGCTATTGCTCTTAACCCAGATGAAGCGATGCCATATTTTTCTATGGCAATTGTATTTCACCACCTCGGAGAACTTGCACCAGCTTATGAAAATTACACAAAAGCGATTGAATTAAATCATAAAATGATTGATGCATATTTCAACCGTGCACAAGTAATTTTGGCAGACAAAGAAGCTGATTATGACAAATTAAAATCTGCGATCTCGGATTTTGACAAAGCGATTGAACTTGACCCAAAATTTATTGACGCATTGTACTACAAAGCCACAGTACAAAAGAAATTGGAAGATTACAAAGGTGCAATTGAAACATTAGACAAAGTTCTTGCAATCGAACCCAAAGCCGTCTACTCAAACGCTCTGAAAAAATTGATTTTGCAGAAGTATTTGAAATAAATATTATTCTACATAAAAAATTACCAGTTGAACCAAACATTTTAGTATAGCTATTTATTAGTTTAAATAGTTGATTGCTATAAATTTTTATTCTGATAAATTGTAATATTGGGTAAGCTTCCTATGCTTCCTCCCTTGACACAACAGATTAGTTAGGAAATCGGTCAAGAAAGGAGGAACAAAATGAAATTAGAGTTAATAAAAAAAGCTCTAGCAGCCCTAGAGCTTTTAATTAGATTAATTTCAATCTTCTTATAGGGAAGTTAAGAAAGACTTTAAGAGTTAGGACCTCTTAAGGTCTTTTCCCTTTGTACACATTATTTACTATTTTTCGACTTTTGTCAAGTGCTAGTCCGAAAACAATATTCAGCATAAAAAAAGATGGCTTGTGCCATCTTCTTTATTCCTTATCCTTTTTCCTTTTTTTAAATCTATTCCTTTTCCTAAATCCTATTGATTATCTAACGACTTGTGATACAAAGTTTACTGCATCGAAGAAAGAATCTCTTACGAACTCTTTTGCCAATGTTGAAATCGGTCGGTTCTCAATACAGTCGAACACGTAATAAATTGGGTCTTTCGAGTTGTTAAAACGCATTCTTTTATCATTTTTTCCGATGAAAGTATAATCTTCCAAGTTTTCGCTTGATACGTCTTTCGGATTAACTTTCTTTGGAGTTTTACTTCTAACTAATGTTCCAAACTTTGTGCTTGCCATTTTCTTTTCTCTCTCTTTATATCTTACATATATATAAAGTATTGAAGTCTAAAAAAATTGCTTTTTTAAAAGTAATATTGTTAACTTTTCGTTACAAATCTATGTCACAGTGAACTACGTAAGAAAAAGCTTTACACCAACACCTGAAGTATGAACCAATGTCGTCGCAGAGAGCTACGTGCGTAAGAACTCTACACCAACACCTTAAGTATGAACGAACATCGTTACAGAGGACTACGTGCGTAGCACTATTTTCCAAGTTCTACCACATCAGACGTATCGCCAGCAAGGTTTTTACCTATTGCCTTTTCAAGTGCAGCTTTTGACGAATTATACTGGTACAATGCGTTGTAATACGTCAATTGTGCCTGTTGGTAATTGATTTGAGCATCTTTCAATTCTGTCGGACTTGCTTCGCCAACACGGTATCTGCCATAAGAAAGTTCATAGTTTTCTTTCGCTTGTTTTACGCCCAAAATCGCAACTGGCATTTGATTTTTCTTTTCTTCTAACGTCAAAAACGCATTTTGAATTTCTAAATAAATAGAATTTTGTGTATTTTTCGCATTGGCAATTTCCTTGTCATACAAGTATCTTGCTTCTTTAATCTCATTTTTAATCAACATTCCGTTGATTGTCGGAAAGTTCAAATATCCACCGATGTTATAACCATAGTTGGAATTCCAACTTTTACCACCTCGTTGGTATTGTCCTTCAATCGAAAGTGTCGGGAAGTAAGATTTTTTGACTAATTTCATCGTCTGATTAGCACTTTCAACTTTCAATTCCGCAAGTTTAAGTTCCGGTCTTGCGTCACGTGCGATTTCAACCGATTGATTGAACGAAACATCAACAGGCTGGTATTTCAAGCGTTCTTGAACATTATATTTATCAATAAATGGAACACCCATAACGTTGTTAAGCTTTGCCACCGCAAGGTTTACGGCATTATCAGCTTGAATAAGTTGCAATTTTGCATTACTCAAATTCACCTCGGCAATTGTAACGTCAACCTTCGGATTCATGCCAATTTCATAGAAAGCTTTTGCCTGATTATAAAACATTTCAAACTTTTTAACCGTATCTTCTGCAACACGACGATTTTCAAAGGCAAACAATAGATTGTAATACGCATCTTTTGTCTGATAAATCACGTCATTAATCGTTGCACTTAGCGTTGTTTTGTAGGCTTCATAGTCCAAACGTTTGATTGTCGCTTGATTTTGCGTAACCCCAAAGTCATAAAGCATTTGTTGAAGTGTAACTTGCCCCAAAATATAGTAATTAAACGTCAAATTTCTACCCAAAGCATCAGACAATTGAAGTTGTTTAATCTTTGTATAACCAGTTTGCCAACTCAATTGTGGGAAATAGTTTGCCCAAACCTGCTTTATTCGTGCATCAGACGCAAGAATATCGTGAAAAGCCGCATTAATCTGTGGATTGTTGCCAAGGGCAAGTTCTATGCATTTGTCAAGCGTCATATCGACAGTTTTTTCAACAGAACCCTCAATTACAAAGTCAGGTTTTTGCGGATTTGACGGCAAAACTTTATCAGCTGATGGATATTCCTTTTCGTTGACTTTGTTCCCAATATCCGCACTAATTGCAGATGTTGAGGTTATCCCTAATATTAAACTAAGTAATAATATTCTTTTTAACATTATTTATTATTTTCCTTCTTCAAATGTAATTCACGAGCTTTTTGAGCCGTGTAAACTTTCAAATCTTCAACAAGTACGAAGAATGCCGGAACCAAGAAAGTACCGATAAAGGCAACCGCCATCATACCACCAAACACTGTCATACCAACAGAATTACGGCTGGCAGCACCTGCTCCTTTTGCAAATACAAGCGGTAATAAACCTAAGATGAACGCAATGTTCGTCATCATTACAGCTCTGAACCTCAACTTTGCCGCCTGCATTGCTGAATCTATAATACTCATACCGCTTTCGTGTGCATCTTTTGCAAACTCAATAATCAAAATCGCCTGTTTTGTAGACAAACCGATTAACATTACAAGCCCAATTTGTGAGTACAAGTCAAGAGAATATCCTGAAACGTACTGGAAGAACAACGCTCCGACCAACGCAACCGGAGAAATCAAAAGTACTGCAATCGGCAACATCCAGCTTTCATACAAACCGACCAAGAACAAGTAGATGAAGACAAGTGACATTGCAAGGATTGGACCGATTTGTCCTGCTGATTCTTTTTCTTGCAAAGAGCTTCCAGACCAAGCATAACCCATATCTTTCGGAAGCATTTCATCGGAAATAGCTTCCATAGCAGACATAGCCTGCCCAGAACTTACGCCGCTTCTTGCTTGTCCGTTAATTGTAATTGCCGGATACATATTGAACCTTGTCAAACTATATGGACCGACAATATTAGATACATTTACAACAGCAGACAAAGGAACCATAGTACCGGAATTGCTTTTCACATAAATTTTATCGATATCACTAGGTTTTTCCCTGTAATCAGAATCCGCTTGTAAATAAACACGATAAACACGTCCGTATTTATTAAAGTCGTTTACATAAGATTTTCCAAAATATCCTGACAAAGCATTATAAATTTCAGAAATATTTACGCCTTGTGCAAGAGCCTTATTTTCGTCAACTTTAATCATCAACTGAGGAAGGTTTGCTGTAAATGAAGTGTAAACCATCTGAAAAGCAGAATTTTTATTACCTGCTTGAATTAGTTTTTGAGCCTCTTCATAAAGTTCTTGCGGAGTTCTGTCACCCTTATCCAACAATTGGTACTCAAAACCACCAAACATGCCCAAACCTGAAATTGAAGGTGGAGAGAATGCCGCAATAGTTGCAGACGGATAATTTGCAAACTCTGTCTTAATTTTACCTAAAATAGTTTGCATTGAAAGATCTTTTGACTTACGTTTAGACCAATTTGAAAGTTCTGCAACAATCAACGCAGTATTTTCACCCGAAAACCCTACCAAAGTAATCGTATTTTCGACCCCAGGGATTTTCAAAATTCTTTCTTCAACTTCGTTTGCAACGATATTTGTTCTGGAAGCTGATGAACCGTCCGGCAACTGAATTTGAGCAAAAACAGCACCTTTATCTTCTGTCGGTAAAAAGCCTTTTGGAATTAACACAAACATCACAGACGTAAACAATACAATTCCTGCAAAGACTGATATAGTCAATTTTGGCGAATTAATAAATACTTTTACGCCGTTCAAATAATTATCTCTGATACCGGCGAACCAGTCATCAAATTTTTGAATAAATTCAAAATCGGCTTTTTCTTCACCTGATTTCAAAATCATAGCACAAAGTGCAGGAGCAAGAGTCAACGCAACAAGAGTTGACAACCCGATTGAAGAAGCGATACACAAAGCAAATTGTCTAAACATTTGCCCCGTAATCCCTGACATAAACGAAACCGGCACAAATACCGCCATCAATACAAGAGAAGTTGCGAGTACGGCACCAAATACCTCTTTCATCGTAACCTCCGTCGCATCAACAGGCGATTTGCCTTCTTGAATGTGTCTTTGCGTATTTTCCAATACTACAATAGCATCATCAACAACCAGCCCTACTGCCAAAACCAAGCCAAATAGGATTAAAAGGTTAATTGAAAAGCCTAACATATTCATAAAAATGAACACACCAATCAACGAAACAGGAATTGCACAAAACGGAATTAACGCCGCACGTCCGCTACCCAAGAACATATAAGTAACGGCACCTACAAGCAAAATAGCAAGTCCGATAGCACTGATAACCTCTTTAATTGACTCCCTTACAAATTCTGTTTCGTCACGCTGAATTTTATATTCAATACCTTGCGGGAAGCCTTTGCTCAATTCAGCCATCTTTTTAGTAATCTTATTTGACAAATCGATTGCGTTAGCTTCCGGCAACTGACTGATTGAAATAATGGCAGAATCTTTCCCGCCAATACGCGAGAAGAACGAGTAACTTTCAGCCCCTAACTCAACTCTTGCAATATCTTTCAACTTAATTTGAGATCCATCGGCTTTTGAACGGATAATAATGTTTTCAAATTCTGAAACATCTTTCAAACGACCTTTTGTACGCATTGTAAGCTTTATCATCTGCTTGTTTTTCATAGGTTCAACACCCAAGTCACCGGCAGGAACCTGTGTGTTTTGAGTTTGAATTGCAGAGCTTACCTCAGAAACAGACACGCCTAAATTCGCCATCTTCGCCGCATCTAGCCATATTCTCATAGAATAATCAGAAGATCCGAATACCGAAACCTTACCAACACCCTTGATACGAGCAAGTTCGTCCTTAATATAAATAGATGCATAGTTGGCGATATACAAGGAATCATAAGTATGAGTCGGTGAGTTTACAGAAATCATCATCAACCCAGGCCCACCTGTAGATTTTTTTACCGACAACCCATAACGTTTAACCTCTTCCGGCAATCTCGGAGTAACCAATTGCAACTGGTTTTGAACGTTTACAACCGCCATATCAGGATCTGAACCAATATTAAAGTACAAAGTCAACTGATATTGCCCGTTTTGGGAAGTTGACGACATATAAATCATATCCTGAACACCATTCAACTGAGCTTCAACCGGTGCTGCGATAGTATCTGCAACAACGTCAGAACTCGCACCTGCATAAGTTGCTGTTACAACAACCTGTGGTGGCGTAATTGACGGATATTCTTCCAACGGAAGTGCTGTAATCATCAACATACCGGCAAGCATAATCGCTAATGATATTACAATAGCGAGTTTTGGGCGTTTTATAAATATATTTCCTTGTTCGTTTTTGTTAGTTTCGTGTTTGTCGTTTGGCATTTCTGATCCTTTTATTAAGTGAGACGTGAGATATAAAAAGTGAAAAGTTCGTTACAGGTGGAAATGCACCAAAAGTTATTTCCGAACGAAGTGAGCTATATAGACTTTTCACTCCTCACCTTTCACTCTCTATTTCTTACTCGTTACTTGCTCTGTCTTAATCTTCTTCATCTCTTCAGCAGTCACAATTTTAATCGGTTTACCGGGAGTTACCTTTTGCAAGCCTTCGGTTACAATTCTGTCACCTTTTTGCAAGCCTTCTTTAATAATCCAGTTATCACCGTTTTGCTCACCTGTTTTTACATAAACAAGTTGCGGAAGATTTTTATCATCTAATTTATACACATATTTTCCTGCTTGGTTTTCCAAAACTGCTGTAACCGGTGCAACCGGAACTTCCACCGGATTGTTAGAATACAATTTTACTGTTACAAATTCACCATGAATAAGTTCGTTGTTCGGATTGTCAAAAGTTGCCCTCATTGTTACAGTACCTGTTGTTTGATCAACTTTGTTGTCCTGAAAGTCTTGAACACCAAGTTTTGAATACTTTGTACCACCATTCAAAATAAGTTCAACTTTTCGATTTATATTGTTTGACTTATCGGCAGTGGCAAGCGCCTGAAAATCAGCAGACTCAATTGGGAAAGTTACATAAATCGGGTTTGTGCTGTTGATAGTTGTCAACGCACCCGATGTCGGAGATACGTAGTTTCCAACAGTAACGTTAATTATACCAACCTTACCATTTACAGGAGATTTTACATTTGTATAACCCAAATTTCTGTTAGCATCATTCAAAGAAGCTTGAGCAGATGCAAGTTGAGCTCTAAGCGCATCTCTTTGTGACAAAAGTTGATCGTATTGAGCTTTTGCAATGTAATCTTTCTTTACAAGTTCCGCTGCACGAGCAAGTTGTTTCTCTGCATAAACCAATTGAGCCTTAAGATTTTTCACATTTGCAGCAGCTACATTTGATGCGTTTGAATATTCTGTCGGCTCTATTTGGAACAAAACCTGACCTGCTCTGACCGTGTCACCTTCTTTAAAATAACTTTTTAAAAGGTAGCCAGAAATACGAGCCATAACATCAACTCGGTACTTGGAAACAACACGCCCTGGGGCATCAAAACTTCTTATAACGCTTTTTGTCTCAACTTCTTGAACCGTAACAGAAGGTGCCGGTCTATTCGCCATAGCCTTACCCTGCATAATGGTTTGAAACATTGAAACTCCGTATCTTATTAAAATTGCCGCAATAACTACCGACAAAAATATTCTAATAT
>ERZ1034925.401-NODE-401-length-20011-cov-6.451343_pt1 | contig 20011 bp, 30 predicted proteins | sample MGYA00520687_ERZ1034925 | MGnify/ENA primary metagenome ERZ1034925 (study PRJEB33766, sample SAMN09781758) | gut metagenome | biome: gut microbiome | host: Homo sapiens | place: Madagascar | study: EMG produced TPA metagenomics assembly of the PRJNA485056 data set... | reverse complement strand
CTTCTTTTCCCTCCGGGCGGGGCTTCGGCTCCGCCCGGAGGGGGCAATATGCAGACGTAGCTCAGGTGGATAGAGCGGAGCAAGGCAAATGTCGGGTTCCGGTCGTTGGTTCGAGTCCAACCGTCTGCACCAGAGGCCGGGTAGCGCCCGGACAATGCTTAATGGATTCAGGTGAGGCGAAAGCCGGGTACAGACGTGCCAATGACAAAGGCCAGTGGTGGGAGGCCGGTACGTCAGACAAGGAAGGAAGTGAGCAAAATGGCAAAAGTAGGATGCCCGAGAAAATACCAAAGTGTCAAGCAAATGCAAAAAGCCATTGACGCTTACTTTGAGAGCTGCAAGGGAGAACCTATTATCGGCGACGATGGACAGCCGCTGATGGATAAATACGGCAATGTCATCCTGATCGGGCAGAAGCCGCCCACGATAACAGGGCTTGCGTTGGCGTTGGGGTTTACGGGCAGACAAGCGCTGATCGATTATCAGGCGCGGCCTGAGTTTACGGACACGGTCACGCGCGCAAAGTCCATGTGTGAGGAATACGCCGAAGCACGGCTGTATGACCGTGACGGCGCGAACGGCGCAAAGTTCAGCTTGAGCTGTAATTTTGGGTGGCGCGAAGTCAACGAGACAAAGATAAGCACAGATGCAGTCAAGGTGATAATTGATGTCTGACATCCGCCTGTCTGAAAAAATCGGCTCTGCGTTCTACGATGTGGCGCGTGACGTGTTCCATCACGGTCACACGCACTACGATTTCAGCGGCGGGCGCGGCTCGTTGAAGTCCTCCACGGTGTCTGTACTCGTCCCCCTGCTGCTGATAAACAATCCGGGGACACACGCGCTGGTGCTGCGTAAGGTGGCAAATACCATCCGTGACAGCGTGTACGCGCAGTATATCTGGGCAATCGGTGAATTGGGTATGGCGGCGTATTGGGAAGCAAAGGTTTCCCCGATGGAACTAATCTACAAGCCTACCGGGCAGAAGATCATGTTCCGGGGTGCTGACGATCCCATGAAGATCAAGTCCATCAAGGTGCCGTTTGGCTATATCGCCGTGACGCACTTTGAAGAGAAAGACCAGTTTGCCGGTCGTGCCGAGATACGAACAATTTTGCAGTCGACCATGCGCGGTGGTTCGAAGTATTGGAACTTTGAAAGCTACAACCCTCCGATAAGCCGCGATAATTGGGCAAACAAGGACAGCCTGGAAGAACGCACAGACAGGCTGTGCCACAAGTCAACGTACTTGCAAGCCCCGCCGGAGTGGCTGGGTGAGCAGTTTCTGGCAGAGGCGGAACATCTCAAGGCCACGGATGAGAGAGCGTACCAGCATGAGTATTTGGGCATTCCTGTGGGCACGGGCGGCAACGTGTTTGACAACCTGGAGCTGCGGGAGATCACCGACGAGGAAATGTCTCACTTCGACCACATCTACCAAGGCGTGGACTACGGCTGGTTTCCTGACCCCTTTGCTTTTATCCGTTTGCACTACGACCGTGCGAGGGAAACCATTTACCTGATGGATGAAATCTACCAAAACAAGCTCACAAACGAGGCAAGCGGCAACATTATCATTCAGCGCGGATATAAAGACGCATATATCACATGCGACAGCGCAGAGCCTAAAAGTGTGGCAGACTATCGCGCTATGGGCCTTCCGGCAAAAGCGGCGGTCAAAGGCCCCGGCTCTGTTGACTACGGCATGAAGTGGCTGCAGCGGCGCAAGATCGTCATTGACCGGAAACGCACGCCAAACGCATACAACGAGTTTGTGAATTACGAATACGACCGAAACAAAGACGGAGATATTATCAGCGGTTACCCGGATGAAAACAACCACTTGATAGATGCAACCCGGTACGCCGTTGAGCGCATTTCCCGTCGGATGGGAGTTATTGCATGAGCAACGCGGTTATTATCAAACTGAATGAGTTGGGCTATACCACCATTCCCGACAGCTTTTACAGCAAAGTGTACGAGTGGAAAAGCTGGTATCAGGGCAACGTTAAAGGCTTCCATAATTACAGCGTGAGAAACGGCGAGAGCATAGTTGCCTGCAAGCGCTACTCCCTCGGCATGGGGAAAAAGCTGTGCGAGGATTGGGCTAATCTCTTGATGAACGAGAAAGTCAAAGTTACGCTTGAGGGGCAGAAAGAACAAGACTTTATTGACCTGGTGCTGACGGAAAACAACTTCACTGTCAAGGCGAACGAAATGCAAGAGATGAAGTCCGCGCTGGGTACTGTGGCCTATGTTCCCCGCGTCATTGGGCAGGAGATCAGCGAAAGCGGGGATATTGTACCAGGCAACGCATCCGGTATCGTGCTGGACTATGTGACCATCGAGAACATTTACCCGCTGTCCTGGCAGAATGGATATATCAGCGAGTGCGCGTTTTCTTCCGAAGTCACGCGTGGCGGTAAAGATTATCTGTACTTGCAGATACATCGGCGTGAGGACAACGGCAACTATGTCATTGAGAACCGCATCTATCGGTATGACAATGAGCAGCTGGCGGACGAACAGCTTGTTAATGTCAAGGGCTTTGAGAACATTCCGCCTGTGGTTCACACGGGCAGCGACAAGCGGCAGTTTGTCATTGACCGGCCCAACATCGCCAACAACGTCAACTATCTGCTGCCGACCGGTATTGCTGTTTACGCCAATGCTATTGACGTATTGCAGGGCGTTGATATTGCCTATGATAGCTACGTCAACGAGTTCAAGCTGGGCAAGAAGCGCATCATGGTCAAGCCGTCTGCGGCGCAGTATCTTGACGGCACCCCTGCTTTTGACCCTGACGATGTGGTGTTTTACGTCATGCCGGAGGATACAGAAAACGGCGCAGTTGTAACGCCCATTGACATGAAACTGCGGACGGCGGAGCACAACACCGGCATTCAGGATCAGCTCAATATCCTTTCCAGCAAGTGCGGCTTTGGTGAAACGTATTACCGTTTCGATGGCGGCAGCGTGGCAACTGCCACACAGGTCATCAGCGAAAACTCCACCATGTTCCGCACCATCAAAAAGATGGAGATCGTGTTGGAACAGGCGCTGGTGGAGCTGTGCCGCATTTTTCTTCGGCTGGGCAACACGGCCATGAATGCTGGGCTGAATGAGGACGTTGAAATCTCCATTGATTTCGATGACAGCATCATTGAGGACAAGCAGACCGACTTTTCTCGTGATATGCAGCTCCTTAGTGCGGGCATTATGAACGATTGGGAGTTCCGCATGAAGTGGATGAACGAGGACGAGGCGACCGCAAAGGCGGCGCTGCCGAAGATGCAGGACATGACTACGGAGCAGCAACAGGAGGTGGAGTAATGGGCTATGGAGAAAACCCCGGTACTTTTTGGGTAAACATTGGCACAGATGAAAACCCTAATTGGGTAGTTTTGGGCTATGTAAAATGAGCAAGTATCCATTCACGCCTGAATTGCTGGATGCCATGCCGGAAGAGCTGGCAGAGCTGTACCGTGGCCTTGAGGACACGCTGCTGACGGAGATATGCTCCCGGCTGAAGCTGCGGGACGAGCTGAACGAGGTCACGGTGCAGGACATCAAGGCGCTGCGGTCACACGGCATCGATCTGAAAGAGATTGAGAAAGCCATACGACAGGCCACCGGCATCAGCGAGAAGAAGCTGAACGAGTTGATAGACGATGTGGTGAAGCGCAACCAAAAGTATTACACCGAGGTCATAAACCTTGCCCACGTCACACAGCCTGACGTGCTGGTAGATGCAACCACCATTGACGCCATCAAACGGCAGACGCAGGACGTATTCCGAAACATCACCGCTTCGATGGGCTTTTTGGTAGACGCAGGGCGGACGATGCTACCTCCCGCAAAGGCGTACCAGTGGGCTTTAGATGCCGCTACGTTGAAAGTAGAAAGCGGGGCTATCTCTTATGGACAAGCCATCAAAGAAACCGTTAGAGAGTTTGCAAGCGGCGGCCTGCGGGTGGTGGACTATGAGAGTGGACACCGTGACCAGGTAGACGTTGCAGCGCGCCGCGCAGTTATGACGGGCGTATCGCAGCTGTGCGCGAAGTACACAGAGCAGGCGTCGGAATACCTGGAAACGCCTTACTACGAGGTGTCCGCCCATGCCGGGGCGCGTGATGTACCGGGGCGGTCGCCGTGGTCATCGCACAAGGAGTGGCAGGGCAAAGTGTATTCCACCCGCAGTGGAGACATCTACCCAAACATCTACGAGGTGTGCGGCCTGGGCGCTGTGGATGGGCTGGAAGGAGCCAACTGCCGACACAGGCGCGATATTTGGGTGGAAGGTGTAAGCGAACGCACTTACACCGACGAACAGCTTTCCCACATTGACGATGGGCTGGGCTGTACGTTTGAGGGCAAGGCCTATACCGCATACGAGGCCACGCAGGAGCAGCGCAAGGTGGAGCGCACCATACGCAAGCTCAAGCGCGAGAAAGCGGCGTACAGCGCCGCAGGGCTGACAGACGAGGAACAGGCGGTCAATATCAAGCTGCGCCGCCTGAACGCCAAGTACAAAGCGTTCAGCAAGGCGGCGGGGCTGCCGGAGCAGCGGGAAAGGATGAAGGTGCTGTATTGATCGACAACGAAGTCATACAGGCTATTGAAGCCATCTTAAAGCGCGGCAACAACGCCGAGGTGCGGCGAAAGGGCGACGGCGTGGTCGTTCTGGAAGTCCAAAAAAAAATCAAATATCAATCCCCGGTGTAATCGGGCACCGGGAAGGGCAATAGGAGCCAACTTGTAAGAATTTCTTACAGGTTGGCTCTTTCAATTTCAGTAAAAACCGCGTGAGCGGGGTTTATACAAAAATTGGCTATCTGCAAGCCTAAAAGTGCAGGCGGGGCGGTCATGGCAACGACCTAAAAAGCCTATCCCGTAAGGAGTTGAACATGAAAAAAGAAGAGCTGTTGAACATCGGCATGACGGAAGAGCAGGCGGACAAGGTTTTTGCCATGAACGGCAAGGACATCGAGAAGCACAAGAAAGCCGCAGAGGACGCAAAGGCGGACAAGGACGCACTGGAACAGCAGGTCGCAGACCGGGACAAGGACATCGCGGAGCTGAAAAAGACCAGCGGCGACGCTGCCAAAATCCAGGAAAAGCTGGACGAGCTGCAAGGCAAGTACGACAAGGAAACCGAAGCGTACAAGGCGCAGCTTGCACAGCGGGATTATCAGACCGCCATTGACAAGGCGATTGCCGACAGCGGCGTGAAGTTTTCCTCCAAGTCTGCGGAAAAGGCTTTCCGCGCGGGTATCGGAGACAGCAAGCTCGAAATGAAGGACGGCGCTTTGGACGGTTTCGACAAGTACCTCGAAAAAGCAAAGTCCGAGGATCCCAGCGCATTTGTAAAGGCTGGCGCTCGTGTTGACACGCAGGGTTCGCTTGAGGGCGGTACTCGCGAAACGAAGCCCACGTCTTTGCTGGGTGCGCTCCACGAAAAATACGACAAGTAAAGGAGACATTGACACATGGCTATTACTCTTGCTGAAGCTAAGGTCGGCATGGCCGACAAGGTCGATCAGATGATCGTCGACGAATTTCGCCGCAGTTCTCTGCTGCTGGACAGACTTGTGTTTGATAACGCCATCTCTCCGGGCACTGGTGGTTCCACCCTGACCTACGGCTACATTCAGCTGAACACCCCCTCCACCGCCGCTGTTCGTGCGATCAACAGCGAGTACACCGCCAACGAAGCCAAGCGCGTTGAGAAGACCGCAAAGGCCATCATCATGGGCGGTTCTTTCTCCGTCGACCGTGTGCTGCAGAACACCTCCGGCGCTGTGGATGAGCTGGCGTTCCAGGCGCAGCAGAAGATCAAGGCGACCAGCAACTACTTCCATAACCTGGTCATCAACGGCACTTCCGCCGCTACCGGTGCTGGTTATGTGACCGGCACCTTTGACGGTCTGAAGAAGCTGCTGTCCGGCACTTCCACGGAGCTGTCCTCCGGCATCAACCTGTCCACCTCTGCTCTGCTGGATAGCAACGCCAACGCGTTCATTGACCAGCTGGATCAGCTGGTGCACACCATCGACGGTGACACCACCATGCTGATGATGAACAGCGATATGCTGATGAAGGTTCGTTCCTGCGCACGCCGTGCCGGTTACTACGAGCGTACAAAGAACGACTTTGGTCAGGTGGTGGAGACCTTTGCCGGTATCCCCCTGATGGACATGGGCAAGTACTACAACGGCACTTCCTCTGTGGACGTTATCGGCACTTCTGCCGCTACCGCTTCCACCGACGGCACCACCAGCATCTACGCGGTAAGCATCGGTCTGGACGGCTTCCACGGCATTTCCCCCACCGGCACCAGCGTCATTTCCAGCTATATGCCCGACATGAACGCCCCCGGTGCCGTAAAGACCGGCGAGGTCGAGCTGGTGGCAGGCGTGGTGCTGAAGAACACCCTCAAGGCCGCTGTGCTGGACAACATCATTTTGTCCCCCAAGACCGGCGGCTGATTTGAAAGGAGCTGGCTCACATGACATACGCTGATTACAACTATTACTCCGGGACCTATTTGGGCACCGTGAGCGAGGGAGATTTTCCGCGTCTGGCTGTCCGGGCCAGCTCCTTCCTCGATTACTACACGCAGAACCGGGCAAAAGATAACGCTGATATGGACGCGGTAAAGATGTGCTGCTGTGCATTGGTGGACAAGTATCAGCTGATCGAAGCCGCACAGCAGCTTGCCGCAACCAAACTGACAAACGCGGCGACCGGCGATGACGTGAAAAGCGAAACGGTAGGCGGGTACTCCCGGACGCTGGCCAGCGGCGGTGAAGCTGCTGCGTCCGCACTAAGCGCTACGGACGGTGCGAAGAAACTTCTGGCGGCGACCTGTAACGAGTATCTGGCGCATACCGGTCTGCTGTATCGGGGAGGGGGGTGCTGTGGTTGTACGCGCCCCACACTATAACGGTTTACAACGCCGTGCAGGAAACTGACCCGGCGACCTTTGAGGAAATTACAAAGCTGTATGTGACCATCCTGCGCGGCGTTATGCTGCAGGCCAGCAAGGCTGTCAACGTGCGTGAAAGCGGACTTGAGAGCGCGGACGCGGTAAACCTGTACATTCCGTTTTCCGTGAAAGCGGTGGATGGGACGACAGGCAAGGCCAAAACTTACGCGCCCCCGCAGGCGTTTCTTGCGGCGGCGGACAAGTCCGGGCTGTGGACGCTGTCGGTCAACGGTAACGGCGGGCTGACTTTCTTTGTGAAAGGCGAGTTTGTCACAGACAAAGAGGACGTGGCTATGGCACAGGACGGCTGCTACAACGTGACCAAAGTGGACGAGAAAGATTTTGGCAGCGTGGATATGCAGCATTGGGAAGTCGGAGGGGCATAAGATGTCGCTCAAGTTCTCTGTTGACGTGTCCGGCATGGACGAGGTAAAGCGGCAGCTTGCAAGGGCCTGTGACCGCGCTGAAAGCGTTTTATCGCAACAGGTGATGAAAGATACCATCCCCTTTGTGCCTGCTCTTACAGGCTCTCTGACGCAGAGAACACGGGTGGTTGGAAACGAGGTCATTTACCCCGGCCCATACGCCCGCTTCCTGTACTACGGTAAGGTAATGGTAGACCCGGCGACCGGCAGCACATACGCCCCAAAGGGCGGGCACAAGGTGGTCACAGACCGAAATCTTGTATTTAACACAACAATGCATCCGCAGGCACAGGCACATTGGTTTGACGCTTCCAAGGCGCAGAACATGGAGAAGTGGGTGCGGGTGGCAGATAAGGCGGTGAAGAAATTTGGAAAAGATTAAAAAGGCCGTGCCGGCGGAGGAAGAAGATCAGGTATCGCGTAAGCTGCTTGTGTGGCTGAACACATACCCAGAGCTGCCAGTCGACCTTATCCGCTTTGAGTTTCTTCCCGCTGACACTTCCGCTATGGCGATGTCGACCATTCAGGCGGCTTACATTGTGCGGAAGTATATCACCGGCGGCTATGTGGCGGAGTATCAGTTCAAGATAATCTACCGAGTGAAGCCTGGAAATAGCAACGACAAACGGCTCAAGGCTGACGAACTGTTGAACGCTATCGGGGATTGGGCAAATGGTCAGAAGCCCGACATTGGCGATGACAAGCGCGTTATCAGCATGGAACCAACCACGCGATCTTCCCTGTTTGCCATGTATGAAAACGGGGACGAAGATCACCAAATCCTTATGAAACTGAATTACGAGGTGAATGTATAATGGCAGATTTGGAATTCAACACCACGGTGGGCCAGACCATTGACCGCGAGCTGCTTATTGCGTACCTGAACACCGGCAGCGCATCCGCCCCTGTGTGGAGCGCTATCGGTAAGCGCGTTGAGGACAGCAGCGAGGAAATGGACTGGAGCACCGACACCAAGCAGGACATTCTGGGTCACACCTTTACGACCATGAAAAAGCCCACCATCACGCAGACCTTTGACCCTATTCCCTTGGATGCGGGCGATGCTGCGGCGGTGAAGATGTGGAACCTGGCCGTAAAAGACCAGGATGCCCAGGCGCTGGCAAATCAGGACATGATGATTGGCCACTTCTACGCCACCAGCGGCGAGGCGATGTTTGCGGAGCGCTACGACGCTTGCGCTATTGCCATCACCGGCATCGGCGGCGAGGGCGGCGGCACCCTGAACATCACCAGCGAGATTACCTATGGCGGCACCCGCACTGTGGGCACTGTGAAAAAGGGCAGCAGCGGCGCTATTGAGTTTACTGCGGCCTAAATAAAGGGGCGGGAAACCGCCCCTGTTTTGGAGGGAACACATGAAGGAATTGACAATCACCACCGGCGTACAGGAATACCACCTGAATGACAAATGCACGGTGTATTTTAATCCCAGCGATCCGGCGTTTGCAGACAAGCTTTACACAGCGTTTGACGCGCTGAAAAAGAAGCAGGATGCGCGGGACGATAACGTAGAAAAAATGAGCGCCCGCGAAATGTTTGACTGGCTCCGAAATATGGACGCCGAAATGCGCGAGACTATTGACGGGGTGTTTGAGCAGCCGGTGTGTGAGCCGCTGTTTGGCAACGTGAGCGTGTATGCCATCGCGGACGGTGCGCCGCTGTGGATGAACCTTATGGTTGCCATCATGGACGAGCTGGACGAGGGGATTAAGCGGGAAAAGGCTTTTCACAGTGAGAAGCTTGCAAAGTATACGGCCAAGTACCACAGATGATGTACGACCTTCCGACGAGCCTTGAGGTGTGTGGAACGGAATACCCAATAGAAACGGACTTTCGCGTGATACTGGATATATTTTCGGTTCTGTCTGCTGTTGAACTAGCGAGCGAAGAAAAGTGCATCGGCGTGTTGGGAATGTTTTACCCCGGTTTTTTTGATATGCCTTGGGAGCACACGGAAGAAGCAATAAACCAGTGCTTTTGGTTTATCAACGGCGGGAATAAGGAAACGCAAAAAAAATCAACTAAGTTGATGGACTGGGAACAGGACTTTCGACTGCTCATCGCCCCAATCAACCGCATAGCGGGACAGGAAGTGCGGGCGTTGCCGTATTTGCATTGGTGGACGTTTCTTTCGTACTACGGCGAAATCGGGGATTGCTATTTTGCACAAGTCGTCCGGATACGCGATCTAAAGGCAAAGGGCAAACTAAAAGACAAGGCTGACAAAGAATTTTACCGGAAGAACTGTGATGTTGTAGACATCAAGCGGCGGTATTCGGAAACAGAGGAAGAAATCATTAAGGGATGGACGTAGAGCAAAGTAGGTGATTGTATGGCAAACGCGGACGGCTCCGTTATCATCAAGGCCGACATTGACGATAAGCAGGCGCAGAAAGAACTTAATGCGCTGGAAAAGAAAATAGAAGCGCTGCAGGAAAAGCTCACCAACAAGAAATCCGCGCGAGATACTTTGTTTAACCAAGCCAACAATTTGGGCGCACAGCTTGACAAAGCAAAGGCAAAACTGGCGCAGATGAAGGGCGGCGGCGAGTTCTTCACCAGTGATGCTATCAAGCAGCAGGAGGCCGCTGTAGCGTCTATGGAAAAAGAATGGAACGCCATGAATGATAAACTGGACAAGCAGAACGCCGCTATCCGCGAGGGCGAAGCAGAGCTTGACAGGATGAAAGCGAAGGCTGGTGAGTTAGGGAATCAGCTTGGAAATACCGAAAAGAATGCCGGGAAGATACAGGCGGGCTTAAACAAAGCATCCCAGGGAATGGCGGCATTCACAAAGCGCGTAAAAATGCTGACAAAGCGTGCTCTGGTGTTTACCGTGATTGCCCGTGCGTTGGCTGCCCTCCGGGATTGGCTGGCGAACGTGGTGGCTGTGAACGGTGAAGCGCGGGAATCTATTGCACATCTCAAGGGTGCGCTGCTGACGCTGGTACAACCGCTTGTTCAGATCATCGTCCCGGCGTTTACTGCGCTGGTCAAGGTACTGGCTACGGTGGTTTCGGCTATCGCGAACATCGTATCTGCCCTATTTGGCACTACGGCAAAAGAGAGTGCCAACGCGGCAAAGTCGCTGAACGACCAAATGAACGCCTATAAGGGCGTTGGCGGTGCTGCGAAGTCGGCAAGTAAACAGTTGGCCTCGTTTGACGAGATAAACAAGTTAAGTAGTGAAAGCAGCGGTGGTTCGTCTGCTATCCTGCCTAATTTCAGCCAAATCGGCAAGATGGATTTTTTAGATGAAATCACAGACCGGCTGAAAAAGATAGGACAGGACATCGCCAACATTTTTAGAGATGTCAAATCGTTTATCGGAAACGTATTCTCCGGGGATTGGGGCGCGGCACTGGACAACATCATCGACTTTGTAAACCACGCCCAGATACTGCTGGCCGATTTGCTGGACTTTGTGGGGTATATCTTTGGAGCGATCATAGACACCATCATAGAAAAGTGCGGTCTTGCCGGTACTCCGGTGGGAGATATGTTGACCGGTATCAAGGACATTGTACAGGGGGGTCTTGGCCTTATTTCCGGCATACTGACAGGCGACTTAGAAAAAATGAAACAGTCGGTTATCCAAATGCTTACCGGCGTGAAAACCTTTGTGTTTGGCATTCTGGACTGGTTCAAACTTGGGCTGACAAGTCTGCTGGACTGGCTGGACGAAAAGACAAACGGACGGTTCCACGAAATCATTGAACTAGCAAAAACCTATGTCAGCGATGTTATCGATGGTGTCAAACAAATCTTTGGTGGCTTTATTGATTTTCTGACCGGCGTGTTTACGCTGGACTGGAAAAAAGCGTGGGAAGGTATCAAAGAAATTTTTCGGGGTATCTGGAATACTATCGTCGGTGTTTTGGAGGCGGCTGTAAACCTTATCATCAAGGGTATCAACTGGCTTATTGACCAGCTGAACAAGATACACTTTGAAATTCCGGATTGGGTTCCTGGTATCGGCGGCAAATCATTTGGCATCAATATTTCCCATGTAAACGAGCTTAAAATCCCCCGTCTGGCGCAGGGCGCGGTCATTCCTCCAAACCGGGAGTTTATGGCAGTGCTTGGCGATCAGAAATCCGGGACAAACATTGAAACGCCCCTTGCTACGATGGTGCAGGCGTTCAAACAAGCGCTTGCGGAAAGCGGCTACGGCGGAAGCAATGAAGCCGTGTTGGTGCTGGACAAGGACGTGCTGGGCAAGGTCGTGTACCGGCTGAACAAGGCGGAAGGTACGCGCATCGGCGTTAATCTGTCGGAGGTGCAGGGATGAACTACATCAAACTGAACGGCATCTCTTTTGATGCCGATGTGGCGATCTCCAAGTACAATCGAAACTTTAACGTGCTGGACGGCGAAAACGCAGGGCGCGTAATGACGGGCCGTATGGTGCGTGACATCATCGGTACATACCTTGGCCACAAACTGACGGTGTTTCGGCGCGGTGACAACTACAAGGGACTGGACGATTTTTGGGACTACCTATACAAACACAGCGTGGATGACTCCGTTATGCTGGAAGCGGCAGACGGCCAGACTACCATCGCGTATGAAGCGTATTACACCAGCGCGTCGCAGGACTTGGAGAAGGGCGATGGAGGCGTAAACTATTGGGGCGAGATAGAGGTGAACTTCGTCCCGATGGACGCGCAGCTCCGCCCCTGAGAGGTGGCCTATGTCGAAAACGACTATTCTGTACAAGGACATAGCCCCCGGCGCAGCAGATGACGCGACTGTGGTCGCCACCGGCGGCGCAGGAGACCTCACCCAAATTCCGCACGGCGCGGCTCCGGGTAAGCTTATCACGCTGGAACGGAGCCGCTGGGTGTTGGACGGCACATTTGATGGCGTGTACGCGGAGGATAAGGTAGGCTTTTGGTCTACGGAAGTATCTGGGGACAGCAGAGAGTTTACCAACCCGCCCAAAATCACCATGATGTTTACACAGCAGTATTCCAGCATGGGCATTCAGCTCACCTTTGACGAGGACACAGGAGAGTATTGCAGCGAGGTAGAAATTTCGTGGTATCAGGGCGCGGTGCTGCGGCGGGCGCAGTCGTTCCAGCCTGACAACGCGGTGTACTTCTGCGATTGCAGGGTAGAGAGCTTTGACAAGGTGGAGGTTACGCTAAAAAAGACAGTAGTGCCCCATCGGCGTGCGCGGGTCAATGAGATCGTGCTGGGCGTGGTGCGTAAATTCGGGATGAACGAAATACGCAACGCATCCATCGTAAACCAGGCGAACGAAGCTTCCGTAGAGCTGCCGGTGTCTACGCTGAACTGGACGCTTGACAGCCTGAAAGATGTGGATTACCTGTTCCAGCTGAAACAGCCGGTGGAGGTGTGGAACGACAACCGGCATCTGGGGACATACTACATTAACAACTCGTCACGCACGTCCGCAAACGTGTATGTGATAGAGTGCCAGGACGCTCTTGGAGTGCTTGAATACACGCCGTTCAGCGGAGGTGCATACCTTAATGGAGTGAGTGCAAAAACGCTCTTAGAAACGCTTGCAAAGCCCTTTGAGGTGGAGTATGCGAGCGATGTGAAGGACACAACGCTGAAAGGCATTATTGTTAAGGGCACAAACCGTAGCGCCATTCAGCAAGTCATATTTGCATGGGGCGTCTGTCTGGCAACAGACGGCGGGAACAAACTGCGGGTATTCAACCAGCCCACAAAGCCTATTCTTATCCCACGCAGGCGGACGTTCGTCGGATCTTCCGTTACAACCGGCGCGGTGGTCACAAAGGTGAACGTGACGGCGCATAGCTATGTAGAAGACAGCAACGGCAACGTGACCATCAATGGTGTTAAGTATAAAGACACCAGGACGGTGTACAGTGCCATCAACCCCAACGTGACCGCATCCGACCGGGAAAACGTAAAGGAAGTCACGGCGGCAACTCTTGTATCTGATGAGATTGGACAGGTAGTGGCGGACCGTTTGTACAAGTATTATTCGCTGCGTGACACGAACACGGCGACCGTGGTATACGGTGGCGAGAAGTTGGGCGACTGCGTAAGCATTTACACGCCGTGGGGCCTGCTGACCACAGGCAATCTTCACAAGATGGAGATAAAGCTGTCCAACACGGTGGTGTACAACGCGGAAGTCACAGGCGCGTGGATCATCAGCCCGTACTTCTATTACAGCAATGACCTGTTCTCCGGGGAGGTGTAACCGATGGCGGAATATACAGCACAGGTGCCGAAAATAGCGGCGGCTGTACTGCTGCCGAACCCGGCGACCATCAATGGCAAGGTAAAGCTACAGGTAACGGTGATAGAGGAAGCCGTCATCGTGTACCCCAGCTATTACTACAGCGGCGATCTATATGCGGGCGAAAGCCCCCATACTCCGTACCCGCGTGTACCATAACCATATCATTTCTTTTGCGGCGATATTTACGCCGGGGAGGTATAAATGGCAATCAAGACAGTAAAAGCGACGATCAACGGCCAGACATACGACCTGACGCTGAACTCCGCAAGCGGCAAATGGGAAGCGACCATTACCGCTCCGGGGAAAACATCGTACAATCTGGCAGGCGGCTACTACAACGTATCCGTCGAAGCAACAAACGAAGCGGGCACAAAGGGCAGCGCGGACGCATCTACCGTAGACGGCTTGAAGCTGGTAGTAAAGGAGACTGTGGCACCTGTTATTACCATCGTGTCCCCCACGGCTGGCGCGTATGTGGCAAACAGCAAACAGCCGGTGGTATTCAACATCACGGATGAAACCGGCGGTTCCGGCGTAGACATCAGCACCTTGGTAGTCAAGCAGGACGGCACGGCTGTAGCGGCGGCGAACATCACGCACACGGCTATTACCAATGGCTACAGCGTGACCTACACGCCGTCTGCGGCACTGAGCGACGGCAGCCACACCGTGACCATCAACTGCAAAGACCACGACGGCAACGCGGCTGCGGAAAAGTCCACGACCTACACTGTGGATACTGTTCCTCCGACGCTGAACGTAACATCTCCTGCGGACGGCCTTATTACGGCGGCTTCTTCTGTCACTGTGGCCGGTACTACCAACGATGCAACGTCTTCTCCCGTGGTCATTACCATCTCCCTGAACGGAACGGATCAGGGCGCGGTCGCTGTGGGCACCGGCGGCACCTTCTCAAAGGTGGTGACGCTGAAAAAGGGCAGCAACACCATCATTGTCAAGGCAAAAGACGCGGCAGGCAAGGAAAGCTCCGTCACCCGTACGGTCACGCTGGACACTTCTGTGCCTAAGATTACAGCGGCGACCATTACGCCTAACCCGGTCGACACCGGTAAGACGATGGTCATTAGTGTTACCATTGAGTGAGAGGTGATAGCTTGAGCAGAGATATTCGCGTATCGCTCCCCGCCGCCATCGTCTACGTGTCCGGCTCGGTCAACGGCAAGGATTACGTGTGGACGCTGGACGGCGAAGCGTGGAAAGCCACGGTAGACCGTGCTTCGGATGAAAAGTACGCCGTATCTTTGACGGCTATCAACGCGGCGGGCACAAGCGCCAGTTACCAGTTTACCCTTAACTACGGTATGCTGTCCCTTATTACGGACAGAACGCAAGAGGACGTGGATAGCGTAATAGCCGCGCTCAGTCGGATAGAGGCTGGGCGCGGCACCCCGGCGGACGTGCTGCTGTTAAGCGATAATAAGGGGTCGTATAACTACACTGACCTGAACCGTGTTGCAGGAGCTGTGCTGTATGTGGCGGAGGAATTGGAAGCGAATGGTTACAGCGTGACGGTAACGGCAAAGCAAGGGTGGGCGGAAACAGACATTCCCACGCAGGCGGACATTGACCAGTACCTCGCGGACATCGCAGAAATACGCAGTGCTCTGCCTGTGCCAGCCGATACCCCAAAGGCGCCGACAATGCCGCTGGACTATCGAAAAGCCAACGACATTGAAAGCATCCTCATACTGGTAGACCAGCTCGTGCAGAACATAGCCAAGTCGTGGTTTTACTCGGGAGACTTGTACTCCAACGAAATCAAATAATAAACGTTACTCCCGGCCAATCGGGGCACGGGAAAGGGCAATAGGAGCCGACTATGGGAACGTAGTCGGCTCCATCTTTTTTGGAAAGGAGCAGATATGCAGGACAGAATTTCTCTTTATCCTGGCCGCGTCAAGCTCACGCCTGTTTCCGGGCAGGACAACGTGTACGACATGACCCGGCAGGACAACCCTACCACGGAGGGCACACCGCTGAACAAGTCCACACTGCTGACGGACGAGGTGGCGGAAACGCTTGGGCTTGACCCGGCAACGGCTACGCCTTCTCAGGCCATTAACGCCGTGGCGGGCAAGGCAACGGACAAGAAGCTATCGCTGACGCTGGCGGCGGCGAGCTGGACAGGGAGCGCAAGCCCCTACACCCAGGGCGTGACCATTACGGGCGGCACGGCCACCAGTCAGGCGGACATTCAGGCAGACGCAGCAGCGATACAGCAGATGCTGGACGATGGCACCAACGCTATCTACATCGCCAACAACAACGGGACATTCACCGCCTACGCTGTGGGCGAAAAGCCCACCGCTGACCTGCACGTTCAGGTGACGGTGTACGACGTGAAGGAGGTAAGCTAACGATGGTTATTATCGGTAAGTCGTTGGAGGCAGGAGGCGGAGGCGGGTCGGGATGCATTGTGGAGACTTCTGCCGGTGCTACTGTGACTGCAACGCTGGGAACTAGTGTTGTCACCGCAGTAGCTGGCAGCGACGGCAAAGCAACACTAAGACTGAAAAAGGCCGGAACGTGGTCTATCGTAGCTGTGCTGAACGGCATAAAAAGTTCCACTAAAACATATACTGCACCGCCTGTTATAGATTTGCCGTTGCCGGTAGCAAATACAAGCGCAACTGCCGGGGTAGCATACACCAACGGCTTGGCTGGTGTAACGGCTGATTTGATGGCGCTGTATGCATGGGCCATTTCCAACAACAGTGCAATTTCACGCACCACAAGCGAGGTGTATCTGGACTTTGGTTCGGACAGCCGCAAGCTGACCATTGGAGATACCATGAGCTTTTCTATTAACAACGCCACGGTACAGGCGCGGCTTATCAGTTTCAACACCGACACGTTGGCGGATGCAGCAGCATACGGAAGCGAAACGGCAACTGGGAAATGTGGCATGACATTTGACACGGTCACAACGGTAAGCAATGCCCCTATGAACAATAGCGATACAAACGCCGTAGGATGGAACGCCTCGTTGATGCGAACGTCTACGATGGAGGTATTGTTGGGCACAATACCTCCGGAGTGGAAAGCAGCGCTTAAAGCCCGGAGGCTTACTAGCGAAGCCAAGGATAACCCAAATCAGCAAACAACGGATACGCTGGCGATACATGGCCGAGGCGATTTAGGTTACGCAGGGTACAATTGGTACGTTGCAGGTAACAGCAGAATTAAAAACGACTCTTCCGGTTCTGCAGCGTATTGGTGGTACCGTGACGTAGCCTCTTTCAGTTCGACGTCCTTCTGGGGTGTCGACCCCCAAGGCAGCAACAAGAGCTACCCCGCCAACCGCTCGTATGGCGTTGTCCCCAGCTTCGCATTTTAATCTATTATAAAAAGCCAATCAGATTATTAAATGGAGCGGCATTCGGAGGCAGAGATGTTGACGCAGCAGCTGGGCGAGGCTGTGGAAGCCATCTATCAGGCGGGTGTGAACACTATCGGGTAAGAAAGGAGAAGGACGATGTACAACATTATGACGAAGCTCATCAACAAGCGGTTCTACAAGACCCGTGAGGAGGCGCAGCAGAAGTGCGACGTGTTTTACGCCGTGGGGCGTATCACAGACGAGCAGTACACGGAGCTGTGTGCGCTGATCGAGAGCGTGTACGCAGAATAAGGGGCGGGGAGAATTACTCCCCCCGCCGGATGTAGGCTTCCTCGGCACGGATCTGGGCCTGTTTGAGCGCGGCAACGGCATTTTCAAGCTGGGCAATGGCGTCGGTGACGGCGTTGAACAGGGTGAAATACTCGGGCATGGAAACACCTCCTTTCTGCAAGCAGGATAGCACAGGAGGCGTGTCAGAAACGGTCGAAGGGTGTCGAGGGTGCAAAAATAATTTGAGAGGAGAACGCGGCAAATGGAACCGTGGGTACAGGAAGTGCTTTTGCCTATCGTGCTGCCCGCTATTGCGGCGCTGTACTCCGGCCTGGCTGGTATCTGGGGCTGGCCCTATGATAAAGCAATACAGTTGATACGTGAAAGGAGGTGTGCGCGTGATTCAGAAAATGGAAAATGTTCTGGAACTGGAAGTAACAGACGGAACAGAACCGGTAAACTTTACCGGGGCGAAAAATATTTTGCTTGCAATATCGCAAAAGCAGTGTGGCGTGTATATTGAATTGCCAGTCGATGTTCAAGACAAAAAACTAGTATGCACATTACCTTACAAAAGCGCGATGCGGCTGGTGTCGGCGCCTTGCCTGATACAGGTAATGTGGACAACTGCTACTGGCGGCAAGCGTGCTACTGCGGTGGAACAGATACCTGTTGAACGGCTTATTCGGGAGGAAGGATATGACTAAGCTCCGGTTATCTGTCAGGAAAGATCCTGTATACAAACTTTCCGCAATTCAAGCGCAGCCCGTTGATGCTGGTGGAAGCAATTTGCAGACCAAGGCGCTCACCATCACCTCCAACGGCACCGTATCAGTCACACCCGATGCACCGTATGATGCGCTGAAAAAGGTAGATGTGACGGTGAATGTGGCAAGTGGAGGAGATTCGCCGACAGACCCTTATATAGAGTATACGTCCCTCGACAGTTTTGGTAGAGTGTTTACTGCTAAATTTCGAGGAACAGTTGTTCCAGAGTATGCATTCGCTTATTTGGCGGAATTGACATCAGTAGATATGCCAGACAATGTAATTGCAATTGGTGATAATGGTTTTTATCGCTGCCCAAAGCTCCAATTAACAAGTCTCCCACCCGGAATTATTTCACTCGGAGATTATGCATTCTCTGATTGTTCAAAGCTAGCGTTAACAAGCCTCCCTTCTGGAATCACCTCAATTGGAGACCAGGCATTTAGGGATTGCTCAAGTCTCGCATTAACAAGTCTCCCTTCTAGAATTACCTCAATCGGAGATTACACATTTAGGAATTGTGGAAAGGTAGCACTAACAAGTCTCCCTTCTGGGATTACCTCAATCGGAGATTTTGCGTTTCTCAATTGTTATCAACTATCATTGACGACCCTGCCTTCTGGAATTACCTCAATCGGACAGTTTGCATTCAACAATTGCCCAAAGCTCCAATTAACAAGTCTCCCTTCTGGGATTACCTCATTACCAACAGCCGCATTTCAGTACTGTCCAAAATTAGCATTGACGACCTTCCCGTCTGGACTTATCTCAATTGGAGATTATGCATTTAGGCAGGGTACAGGTCTCGCATCAATAACCCTTCCCCCCGCACTCACTACAATCGGAGATTATGCATTTGCCAATTGTACTGGATTAGAAACGGTTAAATTTACGAGCACGGTATCCTCAATCTCAGATGGAGTATTTTCCGGATGCACAAAACTGTCTACCATTTATGTTCCGTGGTCGCAGGGGCAAGTAGAAAATGCTCCTTGGGGCGCGAGCAATGCCACCATTATTTACGATTATACTGAGAATTAAAAAAAGAAAGGAGACGGCAGTGAGCGGCAAAGAAAAAGTCTGATTCAGAAGGGGCTATTAGAAAAATGTGAGCATAGGAGCAACAAAATGAAGAAGAATTGGAAACAGTGGGTAAAGGCCGCCGCCGTGTGCGCCGTAAAGACCGTGGCACAGACCGCCGTGGCCACCATTCGGGGGCAGTATTCGGACGAGGGATAAACAGCAGACAGTCCAACAGGACAGAAAGGAGAGCGAATGGAACCGTGGGTACAGCAGATCGCCGTACCGCTGGCGGTAGCGGTGCTGACAAGCAGCGGCTTGTGGGCGCTGGTATCGAAGCGGGCGGACAAGAACGATGCGGAGCGGAATATGCTGGTGGGTTTGGCGCATGACCGCATCATCCATTTGGGCATGGTGTACGTGACACGGGGGTACATCACGCAGGACGAGTACGAAAACCTCAATGACTATCTGTACCAGCCGTATGAGAAGATGGGCGGCAACGGCAGTGCAAAAAGGGTCATGGAGGAAGTAAGGAAGCTGCCCATCAAGCGAGAGGCGTAAAGCCAGAAAGGATAAAACTATGGATATCAACACTATCGGAGTGGCAACTGTTGCCGCTATCATCGTCATCTGCTATCTGATCGGCATGATCGTGAAGGCCACGGCGCTGGACAGCAAGTGGATCCCCATCATTTGCGGCGTGTGCGGCGGCATCATCGGCGCGCTGGCGCTGGCATTCCACATGCCGGATTTCCCCGCCGAGGACTACTTTACGGCGGTCGCCGTGGGCATTATGTCCGGCCTGACCGCCACGGGCGTCAATCAGATTTTTAAGCAGATGAAGTCTACCAACAACGAGGAGGCTATGTAAATGGCCGCCCCGAAGGTCTACCTGTCCCCGGCTATGC
>ERZ1034925.397-NODE-397-length-20089-cov-20.229510_pt1 | contig 20089 bp, 17 predicted proteins | sample MGYA00520687_ERZ1034925 | MGnify/ENA primary metagenome ERZ1034925 (study PRJEB33766, sample SAMN09781758) | gut metagenome | biome: gut microbiome | host: Homo sapiens | place: Madagascar | study: EMG produced TPA metagenomics assembly of the PRJNA485056 data... | reverse complement strand
TTACTAAATAATTTAAAAAATAAAACATTAAATTAAACAATTTCAAGCATAAAAAAAAGCTATGTTAATACATAGCTGTTGATTAGGGATATGTGTATCGTCGTTTTTATTTAAGGAGTATATGGTTATATTAGCAGTTCGTTTTAGAAATAAAATCATTAAAAAGTAGGATTTAAAAATTCACAAACAATACCAACGAAGTATTCTATTTTCTATAAGTCCGTATTTGTCATAGTTAAGATATTTAATATTAATAAAAATATGATAGAATAATAAAAAGGAGTTTAATGCATGACAACAACAGTAGAAAAACAAATCATCAAACCAAATCAAAGCCAAGAAGAATGTATTAAAGCATTAAATGGACCAATTATGGTACTTGCAGGGCCTGGAACAGGAAAAACTTTTACTGTTGTCGAAAGAATAAAATACATGCTTAGTCAAAATATCATGCCAGAATCTATATTATGTCTAACATACTCCGAAGCCGCTGCAGCCGAAATGAAAACAAGACTAGTAAAAGAAGTAGGTGCCATTGCTGGTGCTGTTGTTATTCATACATATCATGCTTTTTGTACAGATGTAATTAAAAATAACCCAATAGATTTTGAACTATTAGATGGTTTGACTGTCGCTGACGAAATGACTAAACGTACGTTAATGACCGATGCAATACACGAATACAAACCTAAATATCACATAACAAAATGGGGCGATGCTGATTATTATGTTCCTGAATTACTAGGAGATGTTGATGCAATCAAAAAAAGCCTAATAACAAAAGAACAATATTTTTATAATCTTGAAAATCATGCTTTATGGCAAGGTAAAATGAATGAACTAGAAGAAGAAAAAATTGAACGTGAAGAAAAAAATAAAGCAATGAAATCCTTTATGGGTAAATATGAACAACATAAAAAGAAAATGGGCAAAGCACGTGAGGCATGGGAAATTTATGAAATATATGATAGAAATTTAAAACAAAATAACTATATTGATTTTAATGACATGCTAAATATGGTTTTAGAATCTTTTAATAATAATGATGAACTATTATCAAGAGTTTCAAAAAAATTCAAATATTTTCTTGTTGACGAATACCAAGATACAAATATGATTCAAAATAATATTGTTTTCAAACTTGCAGAAGGAGCAGGAAACGATAATATTTTTGTTGTTGGTGATGATGACCAAATTATTTATGAATTTCAAGGTGCAAGAACAGATACATTAGAAAAATTCTTAAAAAAATTTCCTCAAACAAAAGTTATTTGTTTAGATGAAAACAATCGGTCTACTCAAACTATTCTTGATTTTAGTTATAACGTAATTTCACAAGATAAAACCAGATTAGAATTTAATCCAAACTTCAAACAATTCAATATCAGAAAATCTTTAAAAGCAATGAACCAAGAAATCTGCGCAAAGAACAGACCAATACATTTACATTGCTTTGCTGATAATGTTCAAGAAACAAATTTTATTGTTGAAGAGATAGAAAATCTAATTAAATCACCTGATGCACCAAAAGATAAAAAAGGAAATACTGATTTATCACAAATTGCTATCTTAACAAGAGAAAATGGTGAACTAGAAAAATATGCTGAACTATTAAAAGCAAAAAATATTAAATACCAATTAAAAAAATCTAGCAGTATCTTTGATATTAAATCATCACTATTAGTATATTTCTATTTAAAAGCATTATATAATCCTGCAATTTACGCAGAAAAATTGTTTGGTCTATTAGGTTCAGAACCTTTTGACTTTGAAGCAGAAGATTATATGTTTTTATTATCACAATTTAGATTAAATGGTAAAAATTTTATCGAAAATATTAGATTGAATCTTGATTATAACTGGAAGAATAAAGAAAAAGTCCATAAATTTCTTAAAACTTATGACAAATTAAAAAAATTACAATTAACAGAAAATCTTAAAAATTTTATTATTGCAGTATGCAATGAAACAGGAATTTTAGAATTTTTTGTTAATTCAGAAATAAATCGTACTGAAAACATTTTGGCCATCAAAAAAATGATTGATGAAGTAGGAGTATTCAAACGAAATGAAAAAGGTGCTTTCTCATTAGGAGATTTTATAAAATATTTAGATAAAGCAATCGAATTAGATATTCCTATAGAAATAGAAAAAGATGAATTAGTACAAAATGCAATACAACTAATAACATTACATAGTAGCAAAGGACGTCAATTCGACTATGTCTATATGCCAAATCTTGTTGCAAAAAAATGGGAAAAGAAACGTAATAAAAATAATATCAGTTTACCAATAATTGACGAAGATAAATTTGTAGATGATGACGATGCTGAAAAATCATCAAATTTAAGATTATTGTTTGTTGGTATAACAAGAGCAAAATATGGATTAACTATTTCATATCCAAATATGTCTAACAATTTAACACAAGAATTTACAAGTTTATTATCTGACGTTATTTCTGAAAGCGGATTTGAAAAATTTGTGCATGAAATGACTCAACAAGATTATGTTTTGGAATTAGCAAAATCATTTAATCAAAAGAAATTTGATTATGTTGGTACATTCAAAGATGAAATACAAGCAAGAATAAAAGATTTTGTATTAAGTCCTAGTTCTTTAAACTCATATTTGAATTGTCCAAGAGAATTTTTGTATAATAATCTTTTAAAGATACCGACTTACGAAACTGATTGGTCTAATGCAAATTATGGTAGTGCAGTACACAAAACATTAGAAAATGCTGCCAGAATGATGATAAATGAAAATAAATACCCAGATTTAGAAACATTTATACAAGATTTCAATAATAATTTAGATAAACAAGAATTTGATTCTGATGAAATAAGATTAAAATATAAAGAAAGAGGCGAAAGTCGTTTAAAAGAATTCTATCCTCACTTTATTGAAACAAGTCATAACAGAATGGATAAAGTTGAATATTCATTAGATACAGTTCCAATAGATGATTATATCGTTACAGGTAAAATAGATAGAATCGAAAAAAATAATGATGAAACATACTGTTTATTTGATTATAAAACAGGTTCTGCAAAACCAAAATCTCAAATCGCAGATGGAAAAGATTATGAAAAATATCTAAATCAATTAAGATTTTACAAGTTGGCGTATGAGTCATTATACGAAAATAGTAAGGTTTCAATAGTTGGTTTAATCTATCCTGAAAATTTTGAACATAATTTCTATATTGAATTAACTCAAGAAGACAATAAAATTATTAAAAATAAAATTATAGAAACATACAAAAATATTTCTAATATGAATTTTGAACCAATCAATAAAGAAAAGAATTGCCAATATTGTAACTATAAACAATTATGTAAGTTAAATTTATTCTAATTACAACAATTCTTTTGGTATATGAAGAAACTCCGTTTGAATTTCTTTTCCTTGTGATATGTAATTTGCCATCTCTTTATAACCTTTTTCATAAGCAATTTTTTCAGTAAGATTTTTTCTATACTCTTTAAAATCTTTGTAAAATGGTACATAATTATCTATAGCATTGGTATATTGTTTTGCCTCTTCAAGAAGTTTTTTATCTTTAATCTTACCTTCTTGCTTTGCTATTTTTTGGGTATATTGAGTTCTTCCACCTGCATTTCTTGCATCAAGATACCATTGCCAAGCATGTTCTATCTCATGCGATGTAGTTTCTGCAATTCTTGCTTTTGATTTAATATTATACTCACGACTAAAATTGATTGAACCATTTTCATCAGAATAAAAAGCAATTAAATTTTTTTCATCTCTAAGTGGTCGATAATCCTTATTTATAATTATATTGGTATGTTCAAGATTTCTCTCTTGAATATAATGTTCTGCTAACTTTGTTTTTGCAGCATCAAAATCTAATGCACGCATTGATAAGAATTTATCATGTTTAGGAATCTGTGTATTATAAGTTTTTACAGATTTTGGATTTATTCTTCGAGAATCGTTATTTACGTTAAATTCTAACTCTTTTGTTGGAATTTTATCTTTTGAACCAATTTTAGGATATTCAACAAATTGATGTTGTTCTTTATAACCTAGTTCATTTACAGTGACTTTTGATAGTATTTTTTCACCAGTATTTACATTTTCTGACAAATGATTTGTTTGTGTTTTTTGTTTATTCCAAAAAACTATTGGATCACGTTGTAGAAAATCATATAACTCTATATTATCTTTATATTCATTTATTCTACGTCTTGATAAGGTATATTCTCGTATTGTTGTAGAATTAACATATTCATCATTTCCAATAACATTATCTTGATGAGAATATAATCTATTTCTATAAGGCTTATCGTGATAATCAAAAGCCCTCTCCATAATTTGTCCCTTTTCATCACGAAAAGTTGTTATTTTTCTTTGCAAAGACGGATTATCTTTCAAACCAACTACAACTTCATCAACAGTTTTTGGTGTTCTAAAATTTAATCTTATTGCATTTTTATTATATTGAGCAAAATCTTGTCCAATTGATTTTGAAATTAATCTATAATTCCCCATATTTAATTAATATTCAAACAAAAAATATTTTGCTATTTTAAAAATTGATATATTTGCAGTATTCAACCACTTTTGATTTTTTTGTTATAATGGTAACAAAGAGGAATAAACAATGAAAGATATGCTAGATAAAATATTGCAGATAGAAAAACGATACAATGAACTTGGTGTAACACTTTCCGATCCTGCAGTAATTCAAGATTATAACAAATTCAGAGATTTATCTAAACAAAGAAAATCAATGGAAGAAACAGTAGAATTGTATTATGCATGGAAAAAAGCAACAGATGCAGTTGCTGATGCAAAAGAAATGATACATACTGAATCAGATGAAGAAATGAAGGCCTTTTTAAAATCTGAAATGGAAGAAAATGAAGCAAAAATCGCTGAATATGAAGAAAAGATGAAAGTTCTTCTTCTACCTCGAGATCCTATGGATGATAAAGATATTATGCTTGAAATCAGAGGTAGTGCTGGTGGTGACGAAGCAAACATTTTCGCTGGTGATTTAATGAGAATGTATTTACGTTATGCTGACAAACAAGGTTGGCAAACACAAATATTAAGTAAAACTGATTGTGAAGCAGGTGGTGTTTCTGAAGTAATTATTTCAGTTAAAGGTGATGCTGTATATTCACAATTAAAATATGAATCAGGTGTACACAGGGTACAAAGAGTTCCTGTAACTGAATCACAAGGTAGGGTTCACACATCAACTGCAACAGTTGCAGTTATGCCTCAGGTTGACGATGTTGATGTTGAACTAAATATGAACGATGTAGAAATTACAACTGCTCGTTCCGGTGGTGCTGGCGGTCAAAACGTAAACAAAGTAGAAACTGCTGCCAGAGTATTCCACAAACCTACTGGTATTATGATTTTCTGTACAGAAGAACGTTCTCAACTTCAAAACAAAGAACGTGCCTTAGAAATCTTAAAAGCAAAACTTTATGATTTAGAAGTACAGAAACAAACAAAAGAAATAACAGATTTAAGACGTTCACAAGTTGGTACTGGTGACAGAAGTGAAAGAATTAGAACTTATAACTTCCCACAAGGTCGTTTGACTGACCATAGATTAAATCACAATTTGAATGTTTGGACTGTTATTGATGGTGATTTAGATGAGTTAATTCATTTACTTATCGAATATGACCAAAAATTGAAACTTGAAAAATTAGCAGAATCAGCAACAGAATAGAGGTATGATTGACTGAAAGAAAATGCATCGGCTGTGGTGCGATAAAAGATGTTAAAGAGTTAATTAAAATTACCAAAAATTTTGTTGATGGAAAGGTTATTGTTAACCCAAATTCAAAAATATTTGGTAGATCAGCATATCTTTGTTATAATGAAAAATGTAAAGAGTTAGCATTCAAAAAAAATAGATTGAATAGGGCTCTAAAATCCTCACAGGATTTGAAAGGATTATTGAATGGACGAGAATATTAGAGTAAGTGAATTAGCAAAAGAACTTGGTTTAACAAGTAAAGAAGTAATTGAGAAGTTTGCTCAATTATCTATTACTGTTAAATCTCATTCTAATGTTGTTACTCCGCTTCAAGTTAGAAAATTAAAAGATTTTATCGCCGGTGGTTCAAAATTGCCAAGCAAAAAACCAAAAGCATTTATTGTTAAGAAAGCAAGGAAAAAAGAACCAGAAACAGATGTAAAACCTGAAATTGTAAAAGAAAAACCTGTTGAAAAAGAAGAAACACCTAAAAAGGTAGTTGAAGTTGTAAAAAAAGAACCTCCAAAAAGCAGATTAGAAATTGTTAAGAGAGTTCCGATTAAACGTGTAGAAATTGTTCAACAAGGTAATAAACGTCCTATTCAAAAACAAGTTAATCAATCTGAATCTAAATTTAACAAAAATAAAATTAATTCAGTAAAAAATAATGATAACAAAAAAGATGGTGAAAATAATTCAGATAAATTCAAAAAAGATAAACCAAAACGTCCTATTGAACGTCATATAATCCCACAAGATATATATGAAAATAAAGGTTTTTCAAAGAAAAAAAGTGCAACCGATAAGAAGAAAAATAAAGATTATAATTCCAAAAAAGAAGAACAAGAAAGAATTTCATTAGAAAAAGCGGCAGCACAACACCACAAGAAAAAAGTTCAAAAAGAAGAAGAAGTTGAACAAGTAAAATCAATTGTCGTTGATAGAGCAATGACAATTAGTGAACTTGCTGAAAAAATTCAAAAAACACCTGCTGATATTGTTAAATTTCTTATGTTCCAAGGAATTATGGCAACTGTAAACCAACTTATTGACGTTGATGTTATTAAAAAGGTTTGTGCAGAGTATGAATTAGAAGTTCTTGATGAAGATTTAGATGCTTACATTGAAGAAGAAATGAAAGAAGAAGAACATAAAAAAGTTCTTACAGATGTTGATAAAAAATTATTAAAGAAACGTGCTCCAGTTGTTAGTATCATGGGACACGTTGATCACGGTAAAACTACATTATTAGATAGTATTCGTGCATCTAAACATAAAATTGTTTCAACCGAAGTTGGTGGTATTACTCAATCTATTGGTGCATATACAGTATACCTAGATAATAAAAAAGAAAAGAAAATTGTATTTGTTGATACCCCTGGTCACGAAGCATTTACAGAAATGCGTGCTAGAGGTGCAAAAGCAACTGACATAGCAATTCTTGTAGTTGCAGCCGATGATGGTATTATGCCTCAAACAATTGAAGCAATTAACCACGCAAGAGCCGCAGAAGTACCTATTATTGTTGCAGTAAACAAATGCGATAAACCAGGTGCTGATCCAGATAGAGTTCTTACTCAATTAACTGAACACGGTTTAATTCCTGAAGAATGGGGTGGAGATACTATCACAGTTAAAGTGTCAGCATTATTAGGTACTGGTATTGATGAATTATTAGAATATATCTGGTTATTAGCAGATATCAAAGATTTGAAAGCAAATCCAAAAGCAGAAGCATCAGGTGTAGTTATTGAAGCAAACCTTGATAAAGGTAAAGGTCCTGTTGCGACACTATTAGTACAAAACGGTACATTACGTGCTGGTAATTGCATCGTAGTTGGTACTGCTTGCGGACGTGTTAGAGCATTACTTTCAGACTCAGGCGAAAGAATCAAAGCAGCTGAGCCATCTACACCAGTTGAGATATTAGGTTTATCTGAAGTACCATCTCCTGGTGAATACTTTGAAGTTGTTAAAAATGAAAAAGAAATGAAATCTATCGTTGCTGAACGTCAAGAAAAAGAACGTAACAAACGTTTAGATGCAATGCTTCCTGCTCACATTAGAAAAGAATCTGGTGCTACTGACGGTGATATTCCTCAATTAAACTTAATTATCAAAGCAGATACTTACGGTTCTGCAGAGGCAGTGTCACAAGCGATTGCTCAATTTGAATCTAAAGAAGTTATTACAAAAATTATTCACGTTGGTGTTGGTGATATTTCAGAAGCCGACGTTATGTTGGCATCAGCATCAGGTGCATTAATTCTTGGATTTGGTGTTAAAGAAGATAACAATGCATTAATTGCAGCAGATAAAGAAGGTGTTGTAATTAAAAAATATGATATTATTTATCAAATCTTAGAAGATATTGAAAAGACAATGATTTCATTATTATCACCTGAAACAAAAGAAATCGTTGTTGGTCAAGCAGAAGTTCGTCAAGTATTTACTATTGGTAAAACTATTAAAATCGCTGGTTGTTACGTTAACGAAGGCAAAATCAATCGTGCTAATACTGCTAAAATTAAAAGAGATGGCAAGATTATATTTACTGGTAATATTGACCAACTTAAGAGATTTAAAGATGACGTTAAGGAAGTTGCACAAGGTTATGAATGTGGTATTTCTTTCGTTAAATTTAATGACGTTGAAGTTGGCGATGTTGTTGAATTTACAACTACCAAAGAAATTGAAAGAACTGAATTAGAATAATTAACGTAATTTATAAACTAGATAAATTAACAACATTTATTGTTGTTAGTTTAGTGTGTTATATTTATCATAATTAAATTCCCAATCTTTTTTAGTTTTTATTATACTTGTATGTAATATGTGTGAATACTTTTCTAATAAAAATGTTATGTTCACTAAATCATTATATTTAATTGAATCTAAGCCATTTTCTATAAAATTATGCACCATTCTTGAAAAAGTATCTACATAACTACTATAATTTGATAATTTCTGAATATTCATATCCATTATATCTATTTTATTTGATTTCATAATAACACCATTTTATTATATTTTCCGTTGTTTATGTTTTATTATAGAACAGTTTTATTTAATGGTCAAATATTCATTTCTTTGTTATAATAACTATAATGAAGTTTTGAAGAAATATTAAAGACTTCAATAAAAGGTAACCAGAATAATTTAAAGGAAATAAAAATGACTTTAAGAAACGAAAGAGTTAGAAAAGAACTTATGCGTGAAATCTCTGATATTTTAAGAAAAGAAGTTAGAGGTTTAGAAGGTGTTGTATCTATTGTAAATGTAGAAGTTTCTCACGATAACTCTTACGCAAAAGTTATTTATAGTGTTTTAGGTAATCCTGAACAAATAGAAAAAGATAAAGCAGTTATCGAAAAGAATACCCCAAGAATTAGATATGAAGTTGGTAAAAGAATACGTTTAAGATTAACTCCAGAACTTCGTTTTGTATTTTCAGATTGTTTAGAGCAAGGTTCACGTGTAACTGAGTTGATTAATAAAATCTCTAGAGGCGAAATAAAATAAATGTTCGGGTTTTTAAATGTTTACAAACCTATTGGAATGACATCACACGATGTTGTTGCCATACTTAGACGTGTTACTAAAATAAAACAAATAGGTCATACTGGTACGTTAGATCCATTTGCTGAGGGTGTATTACCTATTTGCATTGGTAAATCAACTAGATTAATTGAATATTTAGAAGATGATAAAGCATATATTGGCACATTTTGTTTCGGCAAATCAACTTCAACTTATGATATAGAGGGAGATACTGTTGAAACATTTACAAGAAAAGTTACACAAACCGATATAGAAAATATTTTAAATGATTTTGAGGGCGAAATAGAACAAATACCACCTATTTATTCTGCAATAAAAGTTAATGGCAAAAAATTATACGATTATGCCAGAGAGGGTAAAACTGTAGAAATTAAATCTAGAAAAATTTTTATTGAAAAAATAGAATTAAAATCATTTGATGAAGAAAATCAAATTGCACAAATTTATATAAAATGTTCTAAAGGTACTTATATCAGAAGCATAGCAAATGATATGGGTAAAAAACTAAATAATGGTTGCTATCTATCAAAATTACAAAGAGTACAAGCAGGGAAATTTTTTATTGAAAATGCAACAAAATTAGAAAATTTCAAAACAAAAGAAGATGTTGCAAATAAACTAATAAACCCTTTAGAATATTTACCTCAACAACGACAAGAACTAAATGAAATTGAATATGAAAGAATTTCACATGGTATGCCAATATACAATAGAATTGATGCTAAAAATGGTATTGTGATACTTTCAAAACAAAATAATTTAATTGCTATTGCAGAAGTCGCTGACAACGGTTTAAAAGCAAAAAAAGTATTTATATAGAAGAATCATTTTTTCTTATATAAAAAATTTTCCCATACTTATCTATACTTTCTTTAATTGCACAATCTTCTAATGTTGAATAATTAATAATATCAAATTTATATGGAGTAGGTAAATCATCAAGTTCGCCAGCTATTTTATAAAATGTTTTATTATTTTTTGTTAAAATAGCGAAATCAATATCTGATAAAATAGTAAAAAATTTATTAAAATTTTCAACACGTTCATCTAATCTTGTCATAGCAACACGATTACAAACAAAATTTATACAAATTACAAATATATTAAGAAAAGAGCAAGGTATCAACCTTGCTCTTTATCTTATTTTTTATATTTATTATTCAGATAAAGATTTAATCAAATCTTTAATTACATTCTCTTGAGTTGTTAATTCCTCAATTCTTGCTTTTGTTTGTTCAATCAATTCTTTAGGAGCATTAGCAACAAATTTTTCATTTTTCATTCTACCTTCTAAAGAATTCTTTTCATTTGTCAATTTAGACATTTTCTTTTCCTGTCTAGCAATTTCAGCTTTAATATCAATTAAATCTGCAAGTGGAACAATAAGTTTTGATGAAGATACAACTGCTGCTGCAGACTTTGGTGGAAGTGGTGCATCAGCATCATTGTATGTAATTTCATTAACTTTTGCCATTCTATGAATATAAGATTCAATCGCTTCAAAAATAGATTTTTCTTCTTTATCTGCTCTAATTTCAACATTAATATTTGTTGAAGTAGGAATATTGAAACTTTGTCTTAAATTTCTTAATGATGTAATTGTATCAAACACAAGTTCCATTTGTTGTGCTTCTTTTGCAAATGCCAATTTTTCATCATATACAGGATAATCTGAAACAATGATTGCAGATGTCTTGCAACTGTCTGCTTTTGGTATCAATTGCCATACTTCTTCTGTTATATGTGGCATTATTGGGTGCAACATTCTTAAAGACATATCAAGAACATATCTTAAAACTCTTTGTGTATTTGTTTTTAAATTTTCATCTCTCAATTGAATTTTAGCGATTTCAACATACCAATCACAATATGAATTCCAGAAGAAATCATATAATACGTGTGCAGTTTCACCAATTCTAAAGTTTTCAATATTATTATTAACAAGTTTTGCAGTTGAATTTAATTTATCCAAAATCCATTTATCTGCAATTGTCAAATTACTGAAATCAATATCTTTACCATCAACACCATCTAAATTCATCAATACAAATCTTGATGCATTCCAAATTTTGTTAGCAAAGTTTCTTCCATATTCAAACTTGTCATCACTTACTTTGATATCTTGTCCACCATAAGTACATAATGATGTCATTGTGAATCTCAAAGCATCACAACCATATTTATCAATAATCTGAACAGGATCAATTGTATTACCTTTAGATTTTGACATTTTTTGACCTTTTTCATCTCTGATAAGACCATGAATATAAACAACTGGGAATGGTGCTTTTCCGGTAAATTCTAATCCCATTGTAATCATTCTTGCTACCCAGAAGAAAATAATATCAAAACCTGTAACAAGAACAGAAGTAGGATAGAATTTTTTGAAATCATCTGTATCACTATTAGGGAATCCCATTGTTGAGAATGGCCATAATCCAGAAGAGAACCAAGTATCAAGACAATCAGATTCTTGAGTATATTTTGATGGATCTGGATTTTCTTTTGCTACAACGATTTCACCTGTTTCATTGTTATAATATGCTGGGATTTGATGTCCCCACCAAATTTGACGAGAAATACACCAATCACGAATATTTTCCATCCAGCCTAAATAATCTTTTTCCCAACGTTGAGGAACAAATTTTATACGACCATCTTTAACTGCTTTAACTGCTTCTTCTGCTAACGGTTTCATTTTAACAAACCATTGTTCAGAAAGAAGTGGTTCAATTGTAGTACCACAACGTTGACATTTACCAACATTATGTTCATGGTCTTTTGTTCTTAGCAAGAAATGATTGTATTCAAGCATACCAACAATTTTTTCTCTTGCTTCATATCTATCTAATCCATGAAATTCTTGAGGAACTTCTCCACATGCTTTCATCTTACCTTCTTCATCAATAACCCAAATTGGTTTCATATTATGACGTTTACCAACTTCATAATCGTTTGGATCGTGTGCCGGAGTAATTTTAACAGCACCAGTACCGAAGTTTCTATCAACATATTCATCAGCAATAATAGGAATTTCTCTACCTGAAAGAGGAATAATTACTGTTTTACCAATAAGTTCAGAATATTTTTTATCATCTGGGTGAACAGCAATTGCAACATCACCGAAAATAGTTTCAGGTCTTGTTGTTGCAACAATAATTGCACCTGCTTCATTCTTTAATGGATAAGAAATTTCCCACAAATGACCTTGTTCTGTTTTATATTCTGTTTCAATATCAGAAATAGCAGATTGACAACGAGGACACCAGTTTACAATATATGAACCTTTATAGATTAAACCTTTATTATAAAGAGTAACAAAAACTTCTTTAACAGCATCTGAGCACCCTTTATCAAAAGTAAATCTTTCTCTTGAACGGTCAAATGATGCACCTAATCTTTTAAATTGATTAAGGATAGCAGATTTATGTTCATTAGTCCATTCCCAAGTTTTTTCAATAAATTTTTCACGTCCTAAATCGTGACGAGTAAGACCTTCTTTTGCAAGTTGTTTTTCTACAACATTTTGAGTTGCAAGACCTGCATGGTCTGTACCTGGAATCCATAATGCTTCATAACCACTCATTCTATGATAACGTGTAAGAATATCTTGTAATGTTCCATCTAATGCGTGTCCCATGTGTAATACACCTGTTACATTTGGTGGCGGAATTACAATTGAATAAGGTGGTTTTTTACTTTTAGCATCTGCTTTAAAGTATTCATGGTCTTCCCAAAATTTATAAATTCTTTCCTCTGTTTCTTGTGCATTATATACAGTAGGCAAATCTTCTATTTTTGTTTTTGTCATCGATTAAGTCCTCTTCATAATTCTATTTCTTAATATATAGATTAGCACAAAAATACTTTATTAATTACCCTTTCATATCTATTGATTTATGCTTTTGTTAAGAAATATTAAAATTATCATTCAAAAAAAGCAATTTTTTTAAAATGAATTACTTTATAAAAGTATAAAGCTCTCTCTTCTTATTTAAACGGACAGACCTTGATAACAAGGTCTTTTTTTTATGCTTACATTTATTGTTTACTTATTATCATTTGTTGTATAATGTTAAAAAGTATATTATATAAAGAGCCGTTTTATATGAATGAATTAGTAGAAAAGATTAAAAAATTAAAAAAAGAGAAAAATGCAGTTATACTTGCACATTGTTATCAAAATGTAGAAATTGATGAAGTTGCAGATTATGTTGGTGATTCACTATATTTAAGCCAAAGAGCAAATGAAACAAATGCCGATATAATTGTATTTGCAGGTGTTTATTTTATGGCACAAACTGCTAAACTTTTATCACCTGATAAAAAAGTATTGTTACCAAGAATGGAATCTGGCTGTAGAATGGCAGATATGATTGATTTGGAACAAGTAAAAGAGTTTAAATCACTTCACCCTAATATACCTGTTGTTTGTTATATTAACTCAACAGCAGAAGTTAAATCTGAATGTGATATGTGTTGTACAAGTTCAAATGCTGTTAAAGTTGTTGAAAGTATGGGAGCAAAAGAAATATTATTTTTACCAGATACATATCTAGGAAAATGGGTTGAAGCAAAATTAGGTAATATTAAAATTACAACATATCCAGGATTCTGTCCTACTCACTTACAAATTAAACCTAAAGATATTCTTGAAGCAAGAGAAAAATATCCAAATGCAAAGGTTCTTGCTCACCCTGAATGTCATCAAGAAGTTGTTAAATTGGCTGATTATGTTGGTAGTACAACTGGCATAATGAAGTATGCGATTGAAAGTGATAACAAACAATTTATCATTGCAACAGAAAAAGGTGTTGTTGATAGATTAAAACGTGATTATCCTGACAAAGAATTTATTTTAATTAAAGATAATATTATTTGTCCTAATATGAAATGGCACACATTACAAGATATATATGATGCATTAGAAAAAGAACAACATGAAATTACTGTTGATGCAGACGTTGCTAAAAAAGCAGTTAATTGCATAAATAGAATGTTGGAAGTTTCTAAATAATGTAATATTGGGAGAGTTTTTTGAGAAAATTTGAAAATAATAAATCTAATAAACCAAAATATCATAAAGAAAAATCAGTTGAAAAAACTGATATAATCAATACTGATGATATTATTTACGGCAAAAACTCTGTTTTAGAAGCTTTGTCTGGGGATAGAGTTATAAATAAAATTTTAATATCAAAAACAAACCATTCAGATTCTAAAATGGAACAAATTAAAGAATTTGCACAAAGAAAAGGTATCGTATTTCAATTTGTTGGCAAAGATAAATTAGCACCATATAATGGTTTAAACCATCAAGGTGTTGTTGCACTAATTGCACCAATTGAATACGTTGAATTAGAAGATTTTATTGAAAAACATAAAGAAAACTCTTCACTCGTTATATTAGACGGTGTAGAAGATGTTCATAATATTGGAGCAATTATTAGAACCTGCGTATGTGCTGGTATTGATGGAATTTTGATACCTTCTAGAAGAAATTGTCAAATAACTTCTGTCGTTGAAAAAACTAGTGCCGGTGCAATCAATCATATAGATATTATAAAAGTCAATAGCCTATCAGGTGCTGTACAAAAATTAAAAGATAACAACTGGTGGGTAATTGCAACTGATGCCAAATCAGAGAAAAATTACTATGACATAGATTATTGCGATATGAATTTTGCAATAGTTATGGGTGGAGAACATACAGGAGTTTCAAAAACTTTATTAAAAATGTCTGATTTTCAAGTAAAAATTCCGATGTTAAAAGATTTTAATTCTCTTAATGTATCAAATGCAATGAGCATTATTGTATATGAAAGTGTTCGCCAAAAATTGTCTAAGTAAAAAGGGTTAAAATTATGAGCGATAAAAATGATAAAATTACTTTAAGTATAGATGATATTTCTGATGAGGGAATTGATTTTGAACAAATGAACGAAGTCAATGACGAAGAAATAGAAAAAGACCTAAAGGATCATGAATCTATAGAAGGCATCAATGCTGATGATTCTGTAAAAATTTATCTTCAACAAATTGGTAAAATTCCTTTATTAAAACGTGATGAAGAACTTGAAGTCGCAAAAAAAATCAAAGAAGAACATTGTGAACTTTCAAGAAAAATTCTTATCAATGCTAATTTAAGATTGGTTGTTAGTATTGCTAAAAAATACGTTGGTAGAGGATTATCTTTCTTAGATTTAATTCAAGAAGGTAATGTTGGTCTAATCAGAGCAACAGAAAAATTTGACTACGAAAAAGGTTATAAATTTTCTACTTATGCTACTTGGTGGATTCAACAATCTATTACTAGAGCAATTGCTGATAAATCAAGAATGATTAGATTACCAATGCACTTGATTGATACATTAAGCAAAATTAAAAAAACGTCATTAATGCTTGTTACAAAATTGGGACGAACTCCTACAAAACAAGAATTGGCTGATGAAATGGGAATTTCACTAAAAAAATTAGTAGAAGTAACAAAATCTGCTCAATCTACAATTAGTATTGATACTCCAACAAACCAAAAAGATGATGCAAACAAAATTATTGATTACATTGTAGATGAATCATCTACAACACCAGATTCTATTGTTTCTGATGAAAATTTACAGATTGATACTACTAAAATGCTTAGCAGTTTAAGTCCCAAAGAACGTGACGTATTAATTTTAAGATATGGACTTGATTCTACTGGACAAAAAAGAACTTTAGAAGAAGTAAGTACATATTTTAGTGTTTCAAGAGAAAGAATTAGACAAATCGAAAATAGAGCAATTGCTAAACTTAAAAAGTTCTGTAAAGCAAAATCTATGAGTTCTGATTTAAAAAATTATTTAAAATAAAATGTTAATTATTTCTTATAAACACTATTTGTGTGTATAATTAAAATATGAATTATATTTTTTATTTTCTAATAGTTTTTTCTTTAATATTTGGAGCAATAAATGGAAAACTTCAAGATGTAGTTAATGCAATTTTATCAGGTGCCGATTTATCTGTAAAAATTGCATTATCATTGATTGGAATTATGTCATTTTGGCTTGGTATAATGCGTGTTGCAGAAAAATCAGGTCTAGTTAAACTTATCGCTAAGTGCATAAAACCTATTACAAAATGGTTATTTGATGAAATTCCACCAGAAAATCCTGCAATTGGTAATATCGCACTAAGTTTTTCTGCAAATGCTTTAGGTCTAACAAATGCAGCAACTCCAATTGGACTCAGAGTTATGCAAGAATTACAAGAAGAAAATAAAGACAAATCAACTGCATCAAATGCTATGTGTATGTTTTTAGCAATGAATACAGCAGGATTTCAAATAATTCCGGCAACAGTTATTGCTATTCTTGTTGCTGTTGGTGCTAAAAATCCAACAGAAATTATTGCACCGGCAATGATTGTTACATCAATTGCTTTTGTTAGTGCAATTTTAATTGCAAAAATATTCCAAAAATTTTGGAAACCACAGGTTGAGGAGGTAAGCAATGATTAATCTTATTTCTTTATATGCATTACCTGTAATTATTGCAATTATTTTAACAATGGCTTTAATTAAAAAAGTCCCTATTTATGAAGAATTTACAGAAGGTGCAAAAGACGGTTTTAAAGTTTCTATAAATATAATTCCATACTTGATTGCTATAATCGTTGGGATTTCAATGTTTAGAGCATCAGGTGCAATGGAATCATTAACTAATTTTTTAGCACCATTATTGAACAAATTTTCTATCCCTGCAGAATCTTTACCAATGATGATAACTCGTTCTTTATCAGGTTCTGCTACATTAGGATTATTTAGTGACATAGCACACAAACTTGGTCCCGATGCTTACGCAACCAAGTTATGTGCAGTCTTAGCCGGCAGTTCTGAAACTACATTTTACGTGCTGGCTGTATATTTCGGCGCTATAGGCATTACTAAATATAGATATGCCCTTGCGATTGGTTTGATAGCAGATGCTATTGGTATATTTGCAACAATTTTTGTGTGTAGGCTGGTTTTTCTTCCCAGCATTGGGTAACTTCTTCCATACGGTCTTCTTGTACAACTGATTTTACGAGTACTGCGTAATTGATATCTATAAAATTAATCTTTGGAAGTTTTTCTACAATATATTCGTTACCACCACAGTTATGACAAAAATTTGCTTCAGGTATAATTTCACCGTTTTTAATAATGGCTTTTTGTTTAATGCCACAACAAGCACACCTTGTAATGAACCATTCATTTTCAATTAATTCTCCACAATCAGGACAATAACTAAATTGAACACTTGGAGATACATTGTCGTGCGTACAAGTATGATGACGTTTGAAAAAATCCATTAAAAACATATACACCTCTATATTCTACATGATGTGTTTTAATGATTATTTTTTATAAGTCAAAATTTAATATTTTTTTGATACAAAACTTTATATATCTATTAAAAATAAATCTACGGATTTGTACTTACCTGCTTATAATGTAGGTTCTTGTTCTTCAGTTACAGCCGTATCATCATTGCCAGTAGGTTATTCATCTTGTGTTGAAGTATCATCTGATACATTTACAATGCCGTATGTAGTAGCAACATCATTATGAACGTTAACAATAATAATGGATTATGTGTTAATACTCCTGCTGTTATTGCACTACCGAAAATCTACCGAACCCACACAAAGTAAAACTATGTCAGTGGGTTCTATCTACATATACAAATAAAAAAAGACAGATGTATCTGTCTTTTTTTATTTGCGCAAGGTGGGAGTCGAACCCACGACACACGGTTTAGGAAACCGCTGCTCTATCCTACTGAGCTACAAGCGCATTTATATAAAATTTTAATAGTTATAATTATATTTTTACAACGATTTACTCAATAATACCATACTATATGCAAAAAAATAATACATAAATATTACCTCATGCTCCATTTAATGTAATTTATTTATATGACAGGCATGCCTGACAATTTTTTAAAATAATCAAAATATAACTGGTTTTTAACCATTTTATAGACCAAATGGTCTAGATAGGTTTATCTACATCAAAAGTAATAAAATCGATAATAATATTGATGAATATCTCCTCTAAAAAGTAGTAGTATATTTGGTGGAGAGGGAAAGTTAATAAAAAATCTTAGGGAGATGAAAATGCATAGAGAATTTAGAAAAAAATCAAGAATCGTTTTAATAGATGACAATTATGAACATTTAATGGGAGTAAAAGAATTATTAAACTTAGAAGGTTGCTATGATGTAGTTCAAACATCTACAACTGTTAATACAGGTGTTAATATGGTTAAAAAATATCAACCAGATGTTGTTTTAGTTGATATGAATATGCCAGACAAAAATGGTTTACAAGCAATTCACGAAATTCAAAAATTGAATTTAGGTGTTAAAGTTATTGCTTTAAGTGCTTATGATGATGCAGATTTAATCTTTAGAGCAATGAAAGTTGGTGCTAGAGGATATGTTCTAAAAACTATGGCTTCTGCACAACTAATCTGTGCTATCGAAGAAGTTATTTCAGGCAAAATCTACTTACCATCTGCTCTTTCACTTAGATTCTTCGAATACTTCCAAAAATCAGTTAAGGAAGAAGAAGAAAATACAGATGAAAAACTATTATCATCTCTTACTCAAAGAGAAGAAGAAGTGCTTGACTTGTTAACTCAAGGATTTGGCTACAATGAAGTTTCTAGCAAATTGTATATTTCTAATACAACAGTTAAAACTCACGTTAACAACATCTTCCAAAAACTTCAAGTTAAAGACAGAACTCAAGCAGTTCTTTATGCTATCAGACACGGTTTTGATAAAAAAAGAAAATCTAAATTCGTTACTATTTAATTAATGTTATAAGGTACTATTTAATTTTGTTAAAAGAAACTTTTATTAATAATGAAAAACTAATTAGCGAACAGACACTTATGTGTCTGTTTCGCTCTATACTTGAACCCGTTTTAGATAACAATATTCAATCAAAAATAATTCTGAATATTGATAACACACTTTTATTTTCAGGTATCATTGAACGATTAAAATTTTCACACAAAGATTATGCTATCAATGAACAAAAATATAATCTACCAGAAAATTATAACTATTTACTAATACTTACAGAAAATGAAAACTCATTATTGATTTGGGAAAAAAATGAAACAAAATATAAATATTCACTTAATATAAATAATAAATTTATAAACGAATTTACTCAAAAACTAAATATCAAAACAAATAATACTAATAACTCATCATTACTAAACAATTCTATTCAAAAAATAATTGAATATACTGATAAATCAATGATAAACAATGTTTTACCAAACAAAGAAAAACAAGAATACGATTTAAGTAATGTAAGATTTATATCACACGAAATTAAAAACCAATTATCTATTTGTGATTTATATACAGAAATTATAAAAAAATATTGCGAAAAAAATAATATAAATGATGAAACAATTCTTAAATCTGCAGATTTTATAAAACGTGCTGTTAAAATGGCTGGTAATTCATTATTAGAATTAAAATCACTAAATAATATAGAACTAAAAAAATATAAAATAAACGATTTATTAACAGAATCTTTGAATTTATCAAAAGTATATGCAATGAATAAGAATATAAACTTCTATATAAATCTAGATAACAATTCAGAAATATTAGCAGATAAAAATAAATTTGAAGCAGTGATAATAAATGTTATTAAAAATGCTTGCGAAGCATTTGATGATGAAATAACAAAAGAAAAGAAAATAACTATTACAACAAAAGAAGAAA
>ERZ1034925.393-NODE-393-length-20222-cov-24.890316_pt1 | contig 20222 bp, 35 predicted proteins | sample MGYA00520687_ERZ1034925 | MGnify/ENA primary metagenome ERZ1034925 (study PRJEB33766, sample SAMN09781758) | gut metagenome | biome: gut microbiome | host: Homo sapiens | place: Madagascar | study: EMG produced TPA metagenomics assembly of the PRJNA485056 data... | reverse complement strand
TTAAAGCTGTATTTTATAAAGTCCTGATAAAAGTGTTTCCGCCAAAACATAATAAACAGGCAGCATACTGGCGGGTATGTGGGATTTTAGGCATTATCTCCCGATGTCATATTTTTAATTTAGTCCATTTAGGACTAAATTTGGGGTTATGGTATAGTTGGTAACACGCTAGATTTGCATTCTAGTATCCCGAGTTCGAATCTCGGTAGCTCCACTAAATATGTAGTTGTAGCTCAATTGGTAGAGCAGTGGTCTCCAAAACCACAGGTTGTAGGTTCAAGTCCTGCCAGCTATGCTATACTGCTCAGTAGAGTAGAGATAGTTTATAAGGTTAATAACCTGATGACTGCAGGTTCGAATCCTGCCTGCGCCACTAATAAAACACAATGATAAGTCTTAGGTCTGGTAAATGAAGCGTGGAACAGCGTGAAGCCGAACGGTACACAGTAGGGATAGAGACTTCGAGAGCTCCGGTTGTTCGATAGGCTGTGTGAAGCAAGCAAACAGTTGAGACACTTGCGGGATCCCAATGAGAAATTTACCTCATTGTGTTTTCTTTAGATAATTCTTTTAAAATTAAATAACTATGGTAGATTACAAAAAAATTGCAAATTTATTTGAGAAGAATTCTGCAGAAAATCCAGTAATGGACAAAGAAAAATTCTTAAAAATGATGAAACGTAGAAGATTTAACAAGATTAAATCAATCGACACTATTAATGGATTCTTCAGAGAAGTCTGGGGAAATGTAAATTTTAATATAATTATTAAACATAACGGAGTATTATATCAAGAATTATGAAAAATATTTTATTTTATTTTGAGTACATTATCCTTACACTTATTATTGGATTGTGTATTTTGATTGCATCAATAATTGATGTAATTGTTAAAATATTCTCAGCAATAGTATATTTATTTATTTATACTATTAGAGTCATTTTCGAACTACTCTTTAAAAAGAAATATAATTGTAAACTTATCAAGAAATTATATACTCTTGGTGGAGAATGGAGTTCAGTGGATTACTATCCGCTAATAAATTTCATTTTTAAACATGGATAACAAACACATAAAAGAAATGGGTGCAGACATGAAAACCTGCGACCTTTCTGAAAATATTAAAAGAATTATAGAAACTTTAGAGAAACAAAGACTATCATATATCAGGAGAACTTTATCTAAAGATTCTGAGGAAAGTGCTTATTTTAGAGGCACCAAAAAATTATCAGAATTAGTCATAATTTCTTTAAAGTCAGCATTAGATTATTCTAAAAAATAAACACTATGAATATACAAAAATTTCATGAAGCTTTTGAACAAATGCGCCTCAAAAATCTTGGAAAGTCTCTTGAGCGTCGCGAATTGGGGACTATTGCCTCTCACTATGGAATCTATTTCAATTCTACTATGTGGGCTAGTGGGCTTAGTAGATTTTTTATTGTAACAAAACTTGGTCCTAAATTCATCTATCGTTTTAAAAATAAAGAAACTTCTATTAATGAAGTAACTGACTTTACAAACGATTGCAGAGAATATGCTAGAAATGATCAACGAAAAATTCTACATGCTAAAGCTATCTTACGAAGGTATGGCATTAATGTAGAATAGCTATGAGAATCCTTAAGAGAAATAAAGTTATTACAATCTTAGGAAGAAAAATTGCAAACACGTATTTAAGATCTCAACAAGACAGATACTATCCAATAGAAAATACTGCATTTACAAAATTTTATAAAGATTATAAAGATTTCTTTTGGGTAATTAAAAAAGTATATTTTAAATATAGAGTTCTTAAAGTCATAAAACCTGATTAAAAAAATGAAAGATTTTTATGTAATGCTTCATGACTCTAATAGTAATGAAGTGGAAAAATACAACATCATGCCTTATTTAGTTGATGTCTATAAAGATTGTCAAGAAAAAGAGCATTGGTGGATGTTTGATGATGCAAATAGGTGCCCTCTTACGAGAGAAGAGTTTATACTCTTTGTAAAAAGAGTATGTAAATATCAATTCTGGTCAAGATGTCAGTATGAATGGCTTATGATTGGTTGGCCACCTGGTAAGACTGATACACTTGAAGATTGCAAGAAAATTATTGATTCTTCAATTAAAGTCGATGCATTCGATCAAATTGAAATGAACTTAAATGTAATTGCTGGCATTTTTAGAGAAAATGTAAAAGAATTATAAATATATAGTAAGTAGTTAGAATTAGAGATACTTCGTGTACATTATTATTTGAATATTGTTGTTTTAGAAGCTAGCTGGTCTAGTGGAGAAGGAAAACTTCATCATAAACCACCAAATTCATATTTGGCATATCTCTGTTCATTTTCTCTTATTAACAGAACTTACTTACATACCATAAGAACTGTGAGTAAGTCATTTTTCTAAGGATAGTCATTATAGGGATACTTCTTAAATACTTTTTTATGAACTATTTTTTAAATCCCTATATATTTACTTCCTTTTATGGTCTATTCGTTCAGCGATTAGGATGTGGCACTGTCTATGCCAAGAGGAGGGTTTGATTCCCTCATAGACCGCTTTTAAAGATAGTCATTATAGAGATACTTCGGTTAATATTGAAAATTACTCGTTAATAATAAAGAAAGTTTGGTCGCTAAAAATTATTATAAATATTCTCTATAAATTTACTTCTTTAAATAAGGCTCCATAAGTTAGTTGGTTAGACTACAGGATTTGTAATCCTGAAACCTCAGTTCGAATCTGAGTGGAGCCTCACCGTTCCCCTGAGTTGCCCAACGTAGAAGGGGGAAACCTGTTGGATATGGCAACAATCTCGAACAGGCGTCCAGTACCGTACTGGAGGTGGAGTACGTGGCTTCAGGCAGTCATGAACTGTCAATCTCCACCATTTTAGTCTATTCGTCTAGAGGTTAGGACAATAGATTTTCGATCTATAAACAACGGTTCGAATCCGCTATAGACTACTAAAAATATTAAATTATGAAATTATACTGCAAACTATTGTTTACCGTAGCTAAAAACTACAAACATATAGAAATACTTCCTCAACTAAGTTATGACTATATGAAAGAAATTGGATGGAGTATTCATATAGGTTGGCTGTTCTGGTCAATTAGAATAACTAATAGACGCTATTATTATTGATCCCGTAGCTCAGTTGGCTAGAGCATATCCCTTTTAAGGATAGGGTCACGGGTTCGAACCCCGTCGGGATCACATTTAATGACTCTGGACTATCGTGAGTAATCGTGAAACATGTCTAGAGTCTATTTTTTATCAAAATTAATATGAAAAGAGTAGTAAAACATCGCGAAAACAAAAACTTTAAAAAAAGTAAAGAAGAAATTCTTCAACAAAAAGTTTTAACATCAAGATCAATTACAGAAGAAAATTCAATTAATCCTTTATATAATAAACATTTTAATTGGGAATATTAATTATGGTAGATTTTTTTGAAGCATCAGTAAACAATTCTTATGGAGATATGTTGGAAACTCAAGTACAAAACCCAACTAAAGAAGAAGTTGTTAGATTCACTGTACAAGCACTTGAATTATTAGGATATTCTCCAAGACAAATTTATGATGCCCTCTTTAATGAAGCAGAGCATATTAAAAATACAATTTTATTCTCTACAAAAAGTTAGAAGTCATGAATGTAAGAAATTTAAATTTAAAGAAAGCATTGGGTAGGATGACTACCCCAGAAATAAAAAAAGAGTTAGACAACCTTCCTAGTCCTGATACCTGTAATAAAGAGGGACACGAAGCATATTCTGTTTCAGAAGAACTTCAACTTCTTAGTATGTTAAATACTTTGAAGATGGAACCTCAATATTATAGTGGAACATCGGAGCAGTTAGAACAGCTACAGAACCTAGTCACTTCTGTAGCTTCACGTGATCCGTACTTTACTGCGCAATGTATTGTATACTCTCGCTGTAAAGGCGAGGGTATGAGAACTGTCAATCATGTAGCAGCTGCTCTTCTTACTCCCTATTTAAGAGGCCATGAATGGGGAAAAAGGTTCTTTTCTAGTTGGGACAAGAAAGCTGGTAAGGGAGGTTGCATCTTTCGCTTAGATGATATGCTAGAGATCAAACAAGCCTATGAAGTGCTGAGTAGTGGTGGTGTATTAGCCAATTCCATGAAAAAGGGTTTTAAAGAGGTGCTTGAAAATTCAGATCCCTATCAGATCTTAAAGTACAAAAAAGCAACAATTGATTTGTCTAATTTAGTACATCCAAACATTGCTAAATGTAAGGGTGTGGTGATGGTTGATAATCACCCTAGAAAAGCTATTGATGCTGTTGTACGCGGACTCAAGGTATCAGCGGATACTTGGGAAGCTTCTAATTCTGAAGCTGGCCAAATGGTCGCTTCTGCGAAGCGGACAGGAAACCTTTCAGAAGAAGAAGCTAAGGAATTACTAGACAAGGCAAAAGCAGAAAATTGGAATGGGCTCCTGAAGGATAAAAAGCTTGGCATTCTGGCTGCTTTGAGGAATATTCGCAACATTCTTAAAGTTTGTGAAGATGTCACCGACCTCTGTAATCTCCTTTCTGACGAGGGTCAAATCATCAAGGGAAAGATTATGCCATATCAAATTGATGTGGCGTATGGTGAAGTTACAAATAGCTGCCCTGATTCCCCAAACAGGCAAAAAGTGCTAGAATCTCTGGAAAAGGGATACAAAGCATCTGTTCCTAATCTTGCTCAAGTTTGTACTGGAAGAAATCTCGTGATTCTTGATTGTTCAGGTTCTATGACTTGGCCAATGAGAGATGCACGAATGGGTAGATCATTTGGAAACTGCATTAAAAAAGCTGGTTTAATTGCATCAACGATTGTACAAGCTACTAATGCTGATGTAATTCGCTTTGGATCGGAAGCAGAATATGCTGAGCCGATGAATGGACGAAATCTGTTTGAATACAGTCAGTATCTTAGTAGAGCAGACATGGGATGCACTAATCTAGCTGCAGCTTTCGACCTCATTATTTCAGAAAATAAAGAGTATGACCGTATCTTCATTTTATCTGATAATGAGTGTAATTGTGGCCGACAAGCACGAGCATATGCAAAGTATATCCGTAGAGTTAATAGTCCTTACATATACTCTATTGATCTTGCAGCTTACGGTTCAAAACCTCTAGAAAATACTAATAAAGTATTCTATTATTACGGATATGGCATTAGTATGTTTGAGGATATTGCTCGTAATGAATTTGATCCTAATTTTCACATTAAGAAGGTTAGAGAGATCATTATTTGAAAGGCAGAGTGAGACTGTCACTCGATTTCAATTCTATTAGACTTGTAGTTCAATGAAAGAACACTACGGAGTAGTAGTAATGCCAGAGCGAAACTGGCCAAGTCAACTAATCATAGTTCCAAATCGGAAATCGTAACCACAAGAACATACTATGTATGCGAAATTCTTGTAGACCATCGTATTGGTACAGAGTTAAATCCTTCTCTCGGAGTATAAAGGATAATATGCAGGAATAGATGAATTTAAATTCAATAGATTATGACAATAATCTACTATTTCTGCATTATTTTAATATCTTGAGATCAGCTAATGGTCAGGCTAAGAGTCTTATACACTCCCAATCTGGGTTCAAGTCCCAGTCTCAAGACTAATTCGGTACTAAGCATACACAGGAATTAAACTAGCAAGATCATGAGCTACAGCAAACATAAAAACTAGTTTATATATTAAATTAATTGAGAAGAATGGTATAATCTTCACCTTAGTAATAGGGTTATACTTGGGCGAATCGGTTACGTAAAACAGGAGTTGTTCAAGAGAGCTATATGCCTAATTCTTTGCTTCGAAGGCAATTAATATAATATTAATTTCTGTGTATAATCTCCCTATAGTTCAATGGATAGAACAATTCTCTTCTAAAGAATCAATGCTGGTTCGATTCCGGCTAGGGAGACTATTTAACAAATTTATTTTAAATATTTAAATTATGAAAAAGATTATTGCTTTATTGGTAGCTATTATTGCTACTATGACAGTAAATGCACAAGTTGCAAATTATAGAACTACTAAGTTCTATACACGTGAAAATACTTCAAGAGGATGGACAAAATGGTCTTCTCCTCAATCTAGCAATTTGTTTTTACAAATTGATTTTGATAATGATTATGTTTATATTGGATCCCAATATGAACAGCTCTATAAAATAACAGGAATTAAAGATCAGTATACAACAAGAGAAGGTGATAAAGTTGTTGAATTTACCTTTATTGATCAAGATGGAGATAGAGGTACAATGTCATTAACTTCTAGAGAATATGGAGCTTCTCAAATTTATATTAGATTTAATAATGTTAACTGGTGTTATGATGTTATAAAATTGTAAAGTTATGTTATTTATAGGATTATCACTGTTTATTGGAGGAATAGTAGGATTAATTTTAGGATATTTTTGTAATAGTATTTATACTATTCCTGAAAAACAATATAAAAGAATGAGAGAACATGAAAAGGCATATCATGAAGCACCTCTTAATGTTCATGAAAGTGCATTTATACGTGAATATTTAAGGCTAAACAAGCACCAAATAAGATATTATAAAAAACAAAAGTTTAAAGAACTTCAGGAAGAACAAAAAATACGTCTTAAAAAACAAGCTGCTTTAAAATATCTAAAAGAATCATAAATAAGGATGCCTCATAGTGTAATTGGTAACACAACAGATTTTGGGTCTGTATTTTCAAGTTCGAATCTTGATGAGGCAACAAATTAATAATTAAATTATATGAAAAATAAATGGATTCAACAAGGAGATAATTTTAAATTAACTCCATCTTCTATTAGTGTGAAGGATTCTTTGCCAAATGGCATTTATTCTATTAATCAAGATCCTATGACAAGAGAATTTTCATTAAATCGAATTGCTGATAAATTTGAATTTGATTTCGAGATTATTAATGCTGAAAACAAATTCATTAATCATGTGATGAAGAGTTATGAAAATACTACAGGTAATTTAGGTATTCTTTTGAATGGCCTAAAAGGTTCAGGCAAATCAGTAACTGCTAAACTTATTGCAAATAAATTAAACAAACCAGTAATACTTATTGATATGCCTTATCGTGGAATTTCAGAATTCTTAGCATCACTAGAATTTAATTGTACTCTATTCTTTGATGAATTCGAAAAGAATTTTGATAAAGATGAAAATACAAGTATACTTACTATTATGGACGGAGTATACAATTGTAATAATCGTAAAGTTTTTATTCTTACAACCAATGAATTAAAAATTAATCGTTGTTTATTATCAAGACCTTCTAGAATTAGATATATTAAAGAATTTGAAAGTATTAGTGATGAGTTCATTAATGTATTATTTGATAAGTATTTAAAATATCAAGAATGTAGAGAATCTTTATTAAAATATGTGAAGATTCTGCAAACAAGTAGTATTGATACTATAAAATCTCTTATTTCTGAAATAAATATACATGGTCCTGATAATATTGATTATATTAAAGAAATCTTTAATGCTCAATTAACAATTTCGTTTTATAATATTCTTAAGGTTCCTAGTATATACTTTGATAATGCACGTTTATCAGAAATTGCAAGAACTAAGCAAGAATGTTTAGATCTGCTTGATAAATTTATTAAATCTTATCATACAGATAGACATGAAGGAATATGGAATCATATAAAATATTCAGAATTTTCAGATTTAGGATGTGCACAAATCAATAATGTTCAATTTCCATGTCCGTGGGAAGAATTAAAATCTGGAATTCCATTTTCTAGAAGCTTAAATATAGAAGAAGTTGATCTTAAGAAAAGGATTGTTGTAGTTCGTTCTATCTCTGATGGTGGACGTAAATATTACTATATTTGCCCAGAATAACGAAGGATACCATATATTATGAAACTATCAAATTACTATTATTAATAGCTCTTATGCTAATATTTATATCATGAATTTTTAATATTAGAATATAAATAGTCTCAATAGCTCAACTGAATAGAGCCACAGATTCCTAATCTGTAGGTTGGCGGTTTGAGTCCGCTTTGAGACACTTAATTTAATAAATTATGAAATTAGCATCTCATAATACAATGACATATCTAAAGCCTAGTAATATATTGCTATACCCTTTTAGATTTATTGCACGATGTCAAAAACTCTCTATAGATGAACAAATAAATCATGGAGTTAGGTTATTTGACTTTAGAATTTCTTTTGATAAAAAAGGTAATCCTATATTCACTCACGGACTTATGAAGTTTAAACTTCCTAAGGGTATTACAATGCATAGTATTTTATTTAAATTAGATTGTTTAGCCTGTAAAGAAGATGTATGGGTTAGAATAATCAATGAGAAAAATAAAGACTATGAATGCTTTTCTTTATATTGTGGTGCATTAGAGCGCTCATACAAGAACATTAAATTCTACGGAGGTTATAATAAAAAAGGATGGAAACTCTTATATTCCTTTAAAAATCAACAGCCTAATGTTATTGATAAATATGCATCATGGAATAATGATGTATTGAATCGAGGAACAGGATGGTTATTTGATGATATATGGCCTTGGATTTATGCAAAACTTAATAATAAGAAATGGCGTAAAAAATATGCTAATTTTGATGGATTTTTAATGCAAGATTTTATTGGAATATTATAATGAATCTATTACAAAAGTTAGAAGAATATTTTAGAAACACTCCCAAAGAACAGCTTGATAAAGATTGGGAAGAGTTAAAAGAATATAACGAAATAGGTCCCGATATGGATGAATATATTAAATCTGTAAAAGAATCTATTAAGAAATACGGGTGTCAAATTAAAAAAGATAAATAATATGGTTTTTATTACTGTAATTACTATTTTATCATTTGTATTTAATGTTACAATTTTACAAGTGATTGATAGGTCTAAAGATAATTATTCAATGTTTCCAAAAATAGTATTAATAGTATTAGTTAATATATTATTATCTTTTATTGGAACAATCCTTAGTGTATATTATTTAAGTTTAGTATAATGTCAAGAAGTTATCATCAATCTCGTAAAATTAGAAGCGGAGGATCTTCAGATTTTATTTTCGAAACTGATAAAAAGTACAAAGTAAAAAACAAATACAAAGGTCCTAAAATTGTAGAAGACTTTGGAAAAAAGAAAGTAATATGGAAGAGAAAGAAACATCTTGCTTATGGTGAGCAACGAAATTTTAGATTTAAAGGAGAGCCAACATACACAAATGAAAGGTATATAAAGAATGTTGGAGAGATATGTTTTCCTTGTATTGTAAAAAGAAAAGCTCGTAAAAATAATAAAATATCGATTTATGATAACTTTGAATAATTATGACTATAACAATCATAACAATAAATGATAAAATACATAAAGTGTATTTAAATAGCTTAGATGCTATCACATACTTTAATAAGTATATTAAAGAACACAATGTATTAGAAATACATCAGTTAGAAAATTATGCAAAACTAACTGATGGTAATATTATAAAAATTCAATCATATATACCTGAATAATGGAACAAATTAAAAAGAAAATAAAAAACAAGGGTGGTAGAATTCAAGCTAATGTTCGTCGTAAAAGTGCACTTGAACAATTAGAAAAGCATTACAATGAATTTAAAAGCAAAGGTGAAGACAAACCTTCTTGGACTACTCATGGTGGAACTAAAGTACATAAAGGAACTGATTTTAAATCAGAATGTATTCGTTTTGAAAAAGAAATAGCTCAATTAAAAAAGAAAATTTTCTGAAAGTATTCTTAATACAACAATAATAATAGTCATAAAAGAATTTCATCTATAATATTAAGGGCTTTATTCATAACTATATTCTTTTAATTTTCTTTATTATTTAAATACTTTTATTATGATAACAATAGAACAATTAAAAACTGAAATTGATCAGTACAAGGAACATCATCCTAAGTATAGAGATGGTCAAGCAGTATTTAATTATATTGATTCTAAATATGGAATTGCTCGAGAGCTTCAATTTGATCATGGTATTGACTGCTTTTATAATGATTCTTGTATAAATGAATTTATTGAAAAAGCAGTTGAACTTATAAATAAACAATAAAATGGCTTATAACGAAAAATCTCTTAAAAAAGAACATCGCAAACAATGGCATGGCAGTAAGAATGTTGCAAAAAGCTGCAGAAACCATGGTGGATGTGAATATTGTAGAGGTAATAGAACTCGTAAATTTAGGTCTAAAGATGAAGCATCTAAAGAACAATTTAAAGAACTTTCTGCAGCAGTAGATTTATTAGAAAATAAATATGCTTGGGAATTCTATTGTGGGGCATGTGATAATCTTAATACAGATAATTGTCCTCACAAAAATAAAGTGGATGATTTAACATATTATCCAGCATTAAAATGTAAAAATTTTATAAACTAAAAAATATCATTGCTATGGATGTAAACATAGACGAATGAGAGAAGCTAATATTCGGGGATGTATAGTAAGGAGTACATATGAAATAGTGATAAAACGACACGAAGCCTGCTCATTTTTATTTAGATTATGGAAATAAAATATTTGGAAAGATGTAATAGATGTGAAATGAATGGAAAAAACACTAGGGCAAAGAAAGCACTATATCGTGGTAGTAGTAAATACCCATGTTTTTATGCAGCATTTTACTATATTAATAGGTACAAAGGAGGTATTTTTGATATTAAATATCGCCTTCATATAAAAAAGGAATATTCTTACGGTGAAAATAATTTTGCAGTCATGCCTCAAAATGACATGAAGAGATTTTTAAATTCGATTAAGATGATTATTCCTTTTAAATATAGATTTGAAAGCAACGAAGAAGGATATCTATTGCATTTGCACTTAAGAGGAACTGGAAATCAACATAAAGCATTACTTATGTTTAGCAGAGCATTATTTGAATTCCCTCATAATATATGTGCATTAGATGCCTTACACTTGAGAAGTTTAGGCACAGTAGATGACATAGATTATAAATCTATTCCTCTTTATAATATTTATATTAATTGCTTAACAGGATGGAACTTTAGTAAGGATGAAAGCATTATTGGATGCAGAAATGTTGAATTATTAACAACTCGTGAACTAAAAGAAGCATTTGCCGATAAAGAAAGATCTGATATCAGTAATAAAATTCATTCAAAGAGAGTTAGAGCACATCTTGTTCCTTTTAGAATGGATACTGATGCAATCTATTCGGATAAAGATTTTAAAGAAAGAGTAGAAATATATTCATTTAATTATAAAGAAAGATTGTAATGAAAAAGAAAGTTTATTGTCCAAGATTTTTAACAGGTACTGAATTTGATTGGATATCTAATGTAGAAGAAGTAGATTGCCCAGAAAAAGCAGACATTATTGTTTTTAGTGGAGGAGCTGATATTAATCCTGAGTTATATAAATGTGCTAAACATTATTCTACTTATTTTAATAAAGAACGAGATGCTCTTGAAGTAGGCTGTTTCAATAATCTTTCTAAAAATCAATTAGTTATTGGTCTCTGTAGAGGTGCACAATTAATTACTGCTCTCAATGGTGGAAAACTCATTCAGAATGTTTCAGGACATTGTAGTGGGCCTCATTCTATTACTAATGGTGAAATAAGATTTAAAATAGAATCAATTCATCATCAAATGATGTATCCGTTTGATATGGATACAAAAGATTATAAAGTATTATATTGGTCTACTAAAAGATTATCTTCTATTTATGAAGGAGATGGTATTGAAGTTCCTAAATGTGAACCTGAAATAGTTCTATATAATCAAGAAAATTACCCTACATGTTTAGCAATTCAAGGGCACCCAGAAATGATGAAACCAGGAATTGCTCATGAAATTATTAATGGAATTATAAAGACATTAATATAATTATTAAGGGCAGTGGTCAGGACGGTTATGTGCTAGTCTGCAAAACTAGTTAAATTGGTTCGATTCCAATACTGCCTTCAAAACTAATAGTCAAAAAAGACTTACTTCGAACTTATAATTTCCGTGGTCATTGGTTCAAATCCAATTGCTTTGTTTACACAAAGTATAGCTCAGCTGGTTAGAGCACGTATATAGTCTTTTAATTTTCTTTAGTTTTATCTTTTAAGTAGAAATAATTAGTATTACAATTTAATTGTAAGGAAGGTGCAAATCCTTCTTCTACTTCTATTGCTGGAAGATACCACTATTATATAGTGCATAAAGAGTATCCAACTCCTAAAAACATAATTATGGCATCGCGCCGACTATAAGTTATATAAGGAGATTCAAGGTACACAGCATACCTAGTGATAATTGCTGTAATGGCATTAAATTTATTGTGACATGGTTTTTAGTTACTGGTTTGCCAATCAAAACAGAAACGGTTTTAAGGGTTATTTGCAATTGTCGACAGTGTAGTATAATCTAAAAAATGACATTAATTTTTATAGTATTGCCATGGCTATATAATTAATAGGGAATACCGGGTTAGTGAGTTCGACTCTCACTATTCCCACAAATAAATTATAATAAAATGGAGAGTGAACTTAAATTTAATAAGTATTCATCAATAGAGAATACTTATCAAACACTTTATTTAAATAAAGTGAGGCAAATTGTCCCTAAGGGTGCAATTTGGGATGTTACTGAAAAAGTCCATGGAGCAAATTGTTGCATTATTACAAATGGTAATGATACTAAATTTGCTAAACGTTCTGGTATTGTAAAAGATGGAGAAAATTTCTTTAATTATGAAAAAGTTTTAGAAGAATTTCGTCCTAAAATTATTAATGCTTTTAATTATATAAAAAAGAAATATGAAACGAATGAAACTATTATCGATTTAGTACAATTCTATGGAGAATTATTTGGAGGTGCTTATCCACATCCAGATGTTCCTAGAAATAGTCAATTTAATTCAGTTCAAAAAGGACTTTATTATGCTCCTTATCAGTCATTTTATGGATTTGATATAGCAATTGTTTATAAATCTCCAGAAAAAGAAGGAAGATTTTGGCTAAATCCAGATGAAATGGCTGATGTATTCGAGAAGAATAATATCTTTTATTCTAAGAGCCTTTTTAGAGGTACATTGGATGAATGTTTGGAATTTAATAATGCTTTTCAAAGTAATATTCCAACTTGGCTAGGATTACCTCCAATTGAAGACAATATATGTGAGGGTGTTGTCTTTAAACCAATGATGCCTTATTTCTTCAACAATGGAGATCGTATCCTTCTTAAGAACAAGAATGAGAGATTCTCTGAAAAGAAGAAAGAAAAAGTACATAAAGTAATTCCTGATTTACCTGAAGATGTAAAGAAGGCTATTTCTACAGTTTCTGAATATATTAATGATAATAGGTTAAACAATGTAATTTCTCATGAGGGAGAATTTGATATGCCTAAAGATTTCGGAAGGCTAATTAAATTATTCACAATGGATATTCTTAATGATTTCATAAAAGAATATAAGGAATGGAACTCTCTTGAGAAAATCAATCAAAAATTAGTTACAAAAGAAGTAAATTCTTTAGCTGTTAAAGTTATTAAAGATCATTATGGTATTAGGTAACTAATTACGAAAAAGGGATTGTAGTAGTCTGCGTTTCCCAGAATCCCTGAGTAGGCTTATTGCCGAACAGCCACGAATGTAATGTTCAAGGAGCGCTGTAGGAAACGCTTTAATCAGTATTTCTAATAAATAGAAGTACTATAATTATTAATCAATTTAATTTTTTTAATTTTTTTTAATTTAAATTTTTCAAAATTATGGCAAACAAAATGTTTTCAAAAGTGATCGACAAAATGGTAGCTAACTTTGTTCCTCAAGAAGATACTGAGGCTCGTCTTTCTTATCAAGGTGTAGTAGTAGTAAAGACTAACACTCCTAATGGAAAGGAATGGGTTGATAAGAATGCACAAATCTACCCAGAGGAAATGCTTTTGGATTTTCCTGTATATACTATTGCAAAGCCAGTTGATCAAATCAAGGTAGGCGATATTGTTAAACTTACTAAGGGCACTTTTGCTACTGTAAGCAAGGTAGAAGACGGTAAGGTTGAAACTATCTCATTTGGTGGCCAACATCGTCAAGCTAAGGCATTTAAAGACATGTTTATCGGACAAGCTTCTGTTCGTGTAGTTGTTAACCCATTTGTAGGCCTTGGCCAAGATGGTATGCAAAACTCACTTATGATGCTTTCTCTTCTTGATCGAGATGGCGAGGATAAGAACGATCTTATCGAAACTTTGATGCTTAGCTCTATGCTTACTGGTGCTGGCCAGAATCCATTTGCTTCTATGATGAGCAATCCAATGACTCTCATGCTTCTTATGAACAAAGAAGGTGGTTCCATTCAGAACATCCTTATGATGCAAGCTATGCAAGGCGGTCTTGGCAACCTCTTTGGTGGTGTAGCCGAGAACAAGGATCAAGCATAATTAACTAATTATTAATATGTATTTCCCCTTCCTATTGTTGGGGAGGGGATATTTTTTTTTTATATGATATATTCTTGCGTATACGATTGTATATATTCAGCTTCAGGAAAAATAAGAAACGAAGACAATGAAGTTAATGATGTAAATATTTCACTAGGACATTATGCTTGCTTTGCAGCTATTTATAATGAACTTCGTAAAGGTGTGTATGGAGATATTGATTATAAAATATACCTATATGCAAATGATCTTGAAGGAAAAAATTTCAATCTTTGCAATAAACTTGAAACTAAAAAAATATTAAGGTGTCTTAAAAGAGTAGTTCCATTTAGTTATTTCTTTAGTAAAGGAATTCATACAATAGGACCGTATAGTGAAGAAAAGACTGATTTTATAATATTAAATATAAATATTAAAGGGAATTTTGCCCAGCATTTATGGGTAACTACTATGCTAAGATGTTTCTTTGAATATCCTTATAATGTTGCTGCTAAAGAAAGCTGTGTTTTACAGTTAGAAATTAAAGAAGTAGATGGATTTAATTTTGAAAAGGAAAATTGGATTAATCTATATTTGACTATTGCTGATATATTAGGAAGTACTTATCTTCATGGTATAGTAAATAATGGTTATGTACATCCTCTAGCAAAAACTTATCAGGAATGGAATAAATTAATGTCTAACATTAAATGTACTGATGACATATATAGACAATTAAATAAAGATAGTTCTCATAAAATAAAGCAAAGAATTCATGTTAGCAAAGATACTGTAAAATCTGAAAAACTTAATAGAGCATCTTTGTATACATCTGCTTATAAAGATAAACTTTCATGGAAGAAAAAATAAAAAAAGTATATGTAGTAGGAGGGGCAACTGACTATGCATCTTGGATTAAAAATCATAAACTTGTAGATGATTTAAAAGATGCCGATATTGTTCTTTTTACAGGAGGTGAAGATGTAGATCCATCTTTATATAATTGTGAAAAGCATCCTACAACATGGAGTAATATTAAAAGAGACCAAGAAGAACTTGAAATATTCAAGAAAATCAAGCATAATCAGCTTGCTTTGGGTATATGTCGTGGGTTAGAAATTTAAAGGCTCACGTTAAACACGGTGAACTGCTGGAACGCCTGTGATGGTAATCAGCAGCCAAGTTTTAATCTAAAGATTAAGAAAGGTTCAACGACTAGGAGTCGAGACTAAGTTTCTTCCAATGAGGAAATATGTCAGTAATACTCCCAAGAGTGCCGTGCTCATTTATATATTTTATAAGATAAGTATAATTAGTTATAAATTTTTGAAGTTGATCAAAATTCGCTTCATTTTTCATAGCATTTGCTAATCTAGAAATAATCATTACATTTCCAGGAATATATCCTTTTGAATTATCGATTCTATCTAAAGTAGCATGATTTGGAGAATTTCCATCAGATTCTGAACCATATTCTATTTTAACACCTAAAATAGGACAATATTCAGGAAGTTCAAAATCAGTATATTTTAGATCAAAAGGTATTCCTCTTCTTTTAGCACAATATTTGGAATTTCTTATTATATATCCTCTAATTCTATCATATTCAGAATTATAGTTTATTTCTGGCATTTTTGGAGGAAGTCCAAACAAATTTCGTATTTCAGTAGTTCTTTGTGAAATAGATTTTCTAGTAGTTCTTTTGAAAAAAGGATGTTGTAATAATTTATTATATATTTCTTTCATAGAACTCGTAGAATTATATACCGAAATAAAAAATTCTTTAAAACCTTCCCAATTATTTATATTAACTATAACTTTATTAGTTGGGAAATTAAGTAGTTTAATATATCCACTAATTGTGCTATTCGCAACATGATTCTTTCTGGCTATTTCCTTAATAGTCATTCCATTTTTGTAGTCTTGGATAATTTCTTGTGTATTCATAATAAATGTATTAATTAATATTTTTTTTTATCTATATACAATAATATTACAAAAATTTTATAACGTATATTCAATTAACTTATTTTATATCTTTTTATAAATGATGAAGATATAGTCTGAACTTACATTAATTAAGAAATGTAAGAGGTAGAGATAAAGAACTCTACGATAACAAAATTGCTCAATTTCTATGCGTTGCTAATGGAGGTATTTTGATTCAGGATTGTGCTGGACATTGTCTTGCAAGTACCCATACAATAACGGACGGCAATAGAAATGTAGAAATAACCTCAACACATCACCAAATGCAATATCCATACTTGTTGGATCGTAATGATTATAATGTTTTATTCTGGGCTTCTAACAGACTTAGCTATTGTTATAAAGGAAGTAATATTAGAAGAGAACCACCAGAAGAACCAGAAGTAGTTTATTACCATGTAAATGGTAATCCTCAATGTCTCGCAATTCAGGGACATCCTGAAATAATGAGAAAAGAAGCTCCAGTTATTAACATTTTAAATGATTTAATAGATAAATGCCTAGAAGACGTCCACTAGAAAACATCCTGTTAGGAACAGATCCAGAATGTTTTATTTTTAATACAAAAACTAACAAAGTTAAATCATCTGTTCAATTAATTCCAGGTACAAAAGATAATCCTCATAAAATTCCTGAATTGGGAGAAGGATTCGCTTTACAAACCGATAATATTTTAGCAGAATTTAATATTCCTCCTGCAAAATATGCTAATGATTTTATTTCTAGTATAAACAAAATGAAGGAATATATTAGAAATTATGTAAAAAATATTAATCCGGATTATGACATTCTATGTGCTTCTTCGCAAAATGTGCCAAAATCTGAATTACGTAGTAAGCAAGCACGCGAATACGGTTGGAAGGCAGCCGCCTAGTATAGTAATATACTTTGAAAATTGGACAAAAACGGTGAATAAATACTGAAACAGTATTTAAAAATTTGGATATTTACCTGATAATGTATATTATATCAAATTTAAAATTAAATTATTATGCATAGAAAATTTGACGTAAATGACAATTTCTTCGAAAATATTGATTCAGAAGAAAAAGCATATCTACTAGGATTTTTTGTAGCAGACGGAACCTATGGATTAGGATCTAATTGCAAAAATTCCTATAGATACTAGATTCATTAGCAGGAAAAAGATAAATGTATAGTTGATTGGTTTAGAGAATTTATAGTACCTAATGGAACTCTTATGTATAAAGAAGCTTTTACAGATAAAAGAGGAACAAATCATAAGGGAACTTATAAATTAAGATGGACTTCTAAAACTATGCATCAAGATTTAGAAAGATTTAATATAACTCCTAGAAAAACTTATGATCTTCAGTTTAAATTTCCTTTTGAATTAATACCAGAAGAACATTTATGGGACTTTATAAGAGGATTTATAGATGGGGATGGCCAAGTAACATATCTTGAAAATACTAGATAGTTTACATTTACAATGTATGGAACTTCAAAACCATTTATGGATCAGTTAGGAGATATTTTTGAAAAAGAATTTAAAGTAGAAAAAAGAGTAGAGGGTGTTAAAAAAAGTAATCTTACTCTATATACTTTAAGATTTTCAGCAAATTAGCATAGAGCTGAATTTATTAATTCTTTATATTCTAAATTGTATAAAAATAAATCTTTCTTTTTACAAAGAAAACAAATCAAATTTTTAAAATACTTATTGTTTAAATACCGTGATAATTCTGAAGATTGCGAAAGGCTTCAGAATATTGTAGAGCGTAGAGAGTGAATAAATATAATCTCTCCAAGAGTGTCCAATATCCTATATATAGGATAAAAATGTACGCCGAACTATACCGAGACAGTGTAGGTATAGAAATTAAGATAAAAAGCTTAATGATAACATATTGTGCGATCCGGACTATTGTGTATATACAGGTACAGTTAATCCTAAACCTGAAGACGCAACTAAATCTACAATCAGAGGAGCGGGTCAAGTGAAGGCCCGAAGTACAGAAATGTACAGTAGAATCGCTTAAAAACGGTAAATGATAAATTCCTATAAATTATTTTGAAGTGCTGGTTATACTGTATATATTGGGTATATTAACCATATATTTAAATTATATATAATATGACTGAATTTCAAAAAATTGTAATTAATTTGGTGAATGAAGGAAATACAGTTACTAATATTGCTAAAATATTAGGAAGAAACGTGTCTTCAGTTTCATCAGTAGTAAAAAGATTTAATTTAAATCCTGTAAAAGCATTTAAAAATACAGTAGATAATAATTTCTTTGATAAGATTGATTCTGAATAGAAAGCATATTTACTGGGATTTTTTATTGCAGATGGGTGTATTAACAAAGATACTCCTAGATCAAAGGGAAGATTCTCTATAAATTAGTCAGAAGATGATAAAGAAGTTGTAGAAGCATTTAAAAAATATTTAAATGTGCCTACAGAAATATCCATAGTTAATTGTCAAATAGGTGCGAAGTTTAGAAAGCCTTAGTTACGATTAAGATGGACATCTCCTCATATGAAAGATTCATTGAAAACTTTATATGGGATTACTTCTAATAAGACTTCTGATTCTAATTTCGAATTTCCAATTAACACTATTCCAAATGATTTAATAAATCATTTTGTAAGAGGCTTCATAGATGGAGATGGTTATATGGGGAATAATGGAAAAATTAATAATTTTTCTGTAAGCATTATTGGAACTAGCAAAAAATTTATTTCAATGCTTAGAGATATTATTGCAAATAATACAGGAATGACCTATAAAATTTATGAAAATATAGGAAAAACAATTACATACTATAGTTTAAGATGGTCATGTAATCGTATAAATAAATTAGATAAAATTACTAAATTACAAAAATATTTATACAAAAATGCAACTATTTTTCTTAAAAGAAAGAAAGAAAAAATAGATGCATATATTAAATACCGTGCTAATGCATTAAATAATATTAATGCACAGTGTAACGCATAGGAAATGAACCTGGAAGATCTTCCAGAATATAATTTTCCCACGAGTGAGCGGCCCTTAACAGATAATGCTGAAGGTGAAAATATATGCTGAACTACTAGGAAGGAATATAACTAGTAGAATTATGGGATAAAAAGCCCGTAAGATAACAAAATTGTTTCACATTCATATAGGATATGATGCACCTGAAATTGATCGATCTTTACGATTAATTACGTATTTAGATGCGTATTTAGGTCTTCCTTCTATTCTTATTGACAAAGATACAGAAAGAAGAAAGCTTTATGGTCAAGCAGGATGCTTTAGACTAACTCGATATGGTAAACTTTAATTAAAAACTCATAGATTAATTTTATTTAAATTTTGTAAAATCTTTCTTTTGGTTATTCATAAAATGTGTTTATTTAATATTAAATGAGACATTTTACAAAAGAAGAACTTGACTTTGTAAAAACACAACTTGAACATAAAATTCCTTACAATAGATTTTTAAAGAAACTTCATTGTGATAGTAGAACTTTTAAGAGGATGTGTTTAGAAAATGGATTTGAATATCCTTCTTTTAGGAAGAGAATTGTTCATCATAATCCATTCTTAGATCTTAATAACCCAGATACAATGTATTGGTTAGGATGGCTAGCTACAGACGGATATATAAACCATAAAGATTCTAGAGTTAGTTTATGCCTATCCAGTAAAGATTATGATGTTATTTGTAAATTTAAAGATTTTGTATCTCCTTCTTTAAAGATACTTCGAATTATGTCTCATGAAAAATTCGAAATGTATCAAGTTTCTTTTAGAAACAAGGAAATAGTATAATATCTTAATTCTCTTGGATT
>ERZ1034925.391-NODE-391-length-20447-cov-42.703462_pt1 | contig 20447 bp, 16 predicted proteins | sample MGYA00520687_ERZ1034925 | MGnify/ENA primary metagenome ERZ1034925 (study PRJEB33766, sample SAMN09781758) | gut metagenome | biome: gut microbiome | host: Homo sapiens | place: Madagascar | study: EMG produced TPA metagenomics assembly of the PRJNA485056 data... | reverse complement strand
AGCGAGTGCAACAGGAAATACCTGTGCGCGCAGTGCGTCCGTCCCATGAGCAGGAAATAGCCCCCGACCATGTCCGAATGACGCCGGAACTGGTCAGGGACTAGGCCGCCCCGTCACATCAAGGTTCGCTTCAGCCGGCCTGTGCATTTAATTCCTCCGAAAAAGGTGCCGTGCAGGACGGACGGGAGATTTGCGTCCCGAAATGAGGCGACTTTGCAGAATCTAACGCAATGCCTGCCCTGGGGAAGACGGCGCGGGAAAAAAGTTGCGGAAATAATCGCACGCATTTTCACCTCAAGGTACGTTTACTCCTGCGAAGGTGCGTTTACTATTTCAAGTTTCCACCGGAGAATCAGAGGACATTTCCATTTTGCTAGACAGTGTCTGGCAAATTGAAAGCGGAGCCCATTCCTCGTAGAATTGCCGCATATTGCGCATGTTCTGTGCAGAAAACCCCCGCAATCCCGGCAATTCATTTTAGAGGATGGCTGAGATTTCGTCAATCACACCTGTTCCCCAATGTCCTTTTCTGGAATTGGTCGAGACATAGCCACCAATGGCGAAATATAGCTTCAACATCTCGCCGTTGGCAAGACGAGCGGCAATGTAGCGGCTCTTCAGGATGGCGGTCTTGATAACTTTCACATCCTTGATGATTTCTAGCATTATATCAATTCCTCGCGTGGGTTGAATCCATTATTTACAGTGTTTATTATACCATTCTTCCATGAGAGTATTGATGATATTACCGACATAGAAGTGTCATCTATTTTTTTGCCATCGTGCTTCAATTGCACGTACTTTCCTCCCTGCCACCGCTACGCCGTCAGCCATTCACCAGAGATGGAGGAATTTGTGTCCATTCGTGTCCATTCGTGTCCATTCGTGGTTCTTAATTATCCCATTATTTTCGTGTATTTCGTGTGTTTCATGGTTAAATATTTCGTGTCCATTCGTGGTTCCTACTCTCCCCCCCTGCTTTCTTTTTTCGTGTATTTCGTGCTTTTCGTGGTTAAATAATTCGTGTCCATTCGTGTCCATTCGTGGTTCCTACTCTCCCCTCTTATTTTTCGTGTATTTCGTGTATTTCGTGGTTAAATAATTCTTTTGCCATTCGTGTCCATTCGTGTCCATTCGTGGTTCCTACTCTCTCACCTGCCTTCTCTTTTCGTGTGTTTCGTGGTTAACCCCTGCCTTTGACCATTCGTGGTTCAGAGCATGTCCAGGCAAGGGTTTTGTGCGGTGGTTCCCTTTAGCTGCGGATCACCTCTTCGTATATTTGGATGAGGGTATTTGTGTCCTCGAGGTCGAGCCATTCCTCCGGTCCGTGGAAATTTCCGCATTTCGAGCCATCTATCACGATTGGGATATCCGGGTAAACCTGTGCGACATGCCTTGCATCCGTAGCCCCATTCATCCTGTAGAGCGTGATCTCCCTGCCCCTGACCCTTTCCGCGATACTCTTCACCCGGTTGACGAATGGGTCGTCTGGCCTTGAGAAGACGGGCACGCATGAATTCATCACCTCTATCTCATCGATGCCCGTGAGCCTCCTGATTCTGTCCACCACATCGGCTTCCCCGCGTGGCGTAGTGAACCTGATATTGCATACCATCGACGCCGTGTCAGGGACGATATTGTGCGCCTTGGACGGGCATTCAAGTGCTGTCGCGGAAATCGAGTCCTGCCAATTATCCTCCTGCGTCGGGTTTTTCCACGCATCCAGGAGTCTTGCGTATCCCCTGACCAGTGTATCGACTGCATTGTCGGCAGTCCAGGGATATGCGGTATGCCCTGCCCTGCCGTGTGCAGTCATGCGGACATTCATCATCCCCTTTTCCGCCGTGGCGATTCCCCCGTCCCTCCAGGAATCCAGTATTGCCACCCCCTTTGTCGCGTGGACCCCCATGGAATCCTTGAGGAGTTCGAGGAGCGTCAGTCCTCCCTCCTCTTCATCGGTTGAGAAGAGTGCCGCCGCCGGGCATCCGGGATTTTCGCAGAGAATCTGCGCTATGCACACGGCTCGTCCGAGGCAGTCGGCGGCGCCGCGTCCATAGAGGATGCCGTCCTTTTCGACGGGCGTGGACTGCGATGGCGTGCTCAGGGGGACAACATCCAGGTGGGCGACAAAGAGATAGTCGCTGACATAGCCTGTTGGAAGCGCGGAGACATAGAGTCCCTTCCTTCCCGACGACGTATCCACGACATGGACCCTCAGTCCCTTTTTGGCGATGAAATCCGCCAGATACGATGCAGTCCTGTTGACAGCGGGGATGTCGGAGGTTACAGGCGCGAAAGAGATCAGCGTCTTCAGAAGTTCAAGGTATTCCGGTCGCATTTTTCCAGGGGGGCTACGGGCTACGTGACAAGAGAAGTGGAGAGGGGGGGCCTTCCATGGCCTGCATGGGATTGCGGGGTTCTGGATTATAAATTCTGAATCCCGGATTGCCACCCCTGCCAGCTTGTGTTTCCCAGAATCCCCTCGTTGAGAAAGACAGGCCTGCATCCGTGCGACACCATCGTCTCGACGGCCGTCTCGATGCGTTGGAGGTGGTCCTTCTGATAATTTGGATACCTTGGGAAGGAATACTGTTCATGGGAGGCAACGCTAAACGCCTCCGCGCCTGCCTTCCGGGCGACATCGAGCATCCGTTCCAGACGTGGTCGGACATCCTGGAGAGGCACAAGATTGCAGCATGCTCCGTTTCGGAAGAAGATCACCTTCAACTCCGGGTCGTAGTACGAGATGTGGTTCTCCAGCCAGCTCTGCTCGTCAGCGAAGTTGTAATGGAGCGCAAATGCATCCGTGGCGACGGGGGTGTGGGCTGCCTCGGCGCTGGAGGCATCCTGGCTCTCCCGGTGGACCCTCTGCCGTTCAACCAGGGACGGGCCGCCCATCTCGCGGAGACGGAACGAGTTGAAATAGCAATTCACTCCGCGGCGCAGACACTCCGCGGCGCAGGCGGGGTGGATATTCGCCCAATGGATGACGACAGGCGGGATGTATGACCTTTCGCCTGCGAAGCGCAGGATTTCGCCCTGCACCAGATCCCAGTCACGGGCGAACTCGGCGTCAGACGCCTCCGCATACGGCCGGTCCGGGAATTCCGCCCTGGCGTGGAACGAGAACCGCAGCCAATCCGAGTTATCCTCGAACTCCGACCTCCAGCAACCGGGCATCATTGTCAAATTGAAGGTGGCGTCGGGGTTTTCGAAAAAGCAATTCAGCGTGACCTTGAAGCCATACTTCTCATGGAGCGACTTGAGGAATCCGAGATAAAAGTGGTCGAAGGCGTGCGTCGGGCGTTCGGAGGCGAGGTCCTCGAAGACCATCACATGGTCATCCAGATAGAAACCTGTGCGCGGGAACGACCTTCTGTCCCAAAGAAGGACCTGTTCCTGCGTAAAAGTGCCCGTGCGGGTTCGAGTCGATGCGACTATCCGGTTGACCTTCTCACGGAGAAGCGCCTTCGCCGTGAAGCGCTGTCCGTCCATTGCCGCGGGAATGCCGTTGACCAAGACAGGCGTGCCCTGGACGCTTATGCCCTCGATTTCCACCTCGAGCCCCTGTGGGGACTCGATGCCGTGGCTATGATTCAGAATCGCGCCCTGCCTGTGGCTTGTGATATACAGCATTCCCTGCCCCTGAAACCGCTAATACGCCTTCATCTCCCCTTCCTCGTCGAGATAATAGTATTTCACCCCGTCGAGCGTCTTCCAGTCTCCGCGTGTGAAATCCGGAATCTCCACAGGCATTCCGCCGAGCTGGACTGACTTCACGCTGGCGAAGGCAATCGAGCTCCAGGAGGCTCCGTCATAGACATCGATATCCATGGGCAGTCCATTGTTAAGGCAATAGACGAGCCTCATTATCATGACCGCGTCCATGCCTCCGTGTCCTCCGAAGCGTTCTGCCTCCGCCGCGAACCTCTCGTAGATTGGGTGGCGGTACCTTCTGAGGAGGGCATTCACCTTGGATGCGGGGAGGTCGCTATGGAAATCCGGTTCGAACGCGAGTCTTCTCTGGCAGGTTTTTGCCGACTGGTTGTGCTGTGAGTGGTCTTCCGCGAAGCCTCTTGTTCCATTGAGCCGGTATGAGCGGCTGTATGGCTGGCGTAGGACGGTCGAGTAGTAGAGCATCATTGTGCGCCCCTTCTCCGTGGTGATGATGGAGAGATTCTGGTCGGGGCGGAAATGTCCTTCGGGAATATCTCCCTTTGGCCCGAAGAGCATGTTGACGGCGTGCCGCATTGTGAAATCGGCGCTTTCCGCCGAGACGATTGTCTTCATCCTGTCTCCCCGGTTGATTCCAAGCCAGTGGGCAATCGGGCCGAGCCCATGCGTTGGATAGCTGTTTCCGGAGACGCGGCGTTCCCTGGTGGGTCGTTCGGTGCGCCAGTTCGTCTTGTCATCATAGTCGAACCTGTACTCCTCAAGATTATGGAGATATCCTCCTTCGGCGTGGATTGTCTCCCCGAAGAGCCCGAGATCCACCATGTTCTTGATGGCGAGTTCATAGTCGCCATAGATGCAGTTTTCGAGCATCACGCAGTGGCGTCGCGTGCGTTCCGCCGTGTCGACGAGTTTCCAGGCCTCCTGGACATTGTGGACGACCGGCACCTCGACGGCGACGTGCTTTCCGTGTTCCATCGCCCATACTGCAATCGGCAGATGGAGATTTGGCGGCGTGGCGATGAAGACCATGTCGATGTCGTCGCGTTCGCATATTTCCCTCCACCCGTCCGGGTCGGTCGTATAGAAGACCTCGTATGGATACCCCTTCTCCTTCAGCTCACGGTCGATGGCGTCGAGCTTCTCCTGGTATAGATCCGCGGCCGCCTTGATGGTGACCCTGTCAGGGAAATTGGAGAGGATGCGCAGGAAGAGACCGCCCCGTGCGCCGCAACCGATAAATGCGGCGCGCACATTCCTGATGGGAGCCACCCTGAGGCCGAGGACATTTTCCTGGCCTGGGGCGCGTTCCGGCGTCTCGTAGCGATATGGCACCTGTCCCCTGAGGGCGGCGTTTTCGGCCCTTGCCTCGGCAAGCTCCCTCTCCAGGCGTTCAACCGTTGACTCCTGGGCAAAAAGCCCGATGCAACCCAGAAAAAGCGCGAACAACGCAATTGCTCTTTTCATATTCCGTTCAACGAAGGAGGTGATGGTATCCCGCACGCACAATTACTCAAGCTCTTCGAATGTGAAATTCCTGTAGAGCACATCCTTTCCATATAGACCGAGCCCGACGGCGGAGGTGCCGGCCCAGAACTTGTCGCCGCACGCACTCTTCGAGACCCCCGTTATCTCGTAGGAGAGCGTCTGCCAGCCGTCTTCAGGGATGACGTCCCTTCCGATGCCAAGCCACCCGTAGTAGTGGAGCCGGACGAGGTCCCCCTTGACGAGCGAAGGCGTCCAGTCGACGTCGAGGACAAGCCTCCCCTCCTCGACCCTCTGGGCTCTGATGACGCTCCAGGCGAAATTAGGAATATCGGAGAGGTCCTTCTCCGCCTTGTAGACGGCGGCGTATGTGCGCCTGGCACCCTTCTCGAGCTCCCGCGCCCATGCGTCGTTCAACTCCAGCACGACGCGTTTGCCTCGCAAGGGGGAGTGCTCCAGGACGGCAGCCTCGCTTCCTGCGACGAATGAGACATGCACGCCCTCTATCTGGCGGGCTCTTTTGTTGAACGGCACCACGACCACGACGCCCCTGGCGTTCTGCGAAGCGCCGGGCGCCCTCTTGTATTCGACGGTCACGCGGTAGGTCTTCGCGGGGTCGACCACCGAATGCTGCACTGTATGCACGCAATTCGCCCCTGTGGGTCGCATAATCCCGTCTGGGGAGACCTCAATCTCCGCTGCGGCGCCGAAGTCCGTTTGGCTCCGGGGATTGATGAGGACTTCACCGGCCTGGCAGAATATTGCCAGCACGACTGCCATTGCAAGGAGTTTCTTCTTCATTTTCGGAAGGGAGGAGCATTAGAGGTCGATTCGCCTGGTGGACGCGCCGTATCCTGGGCCGACCATATAGAGCGCGGGGTGGTTCGCGACTATGTAGTATGGCTTTGCATTGCCTCCGACTGCCTGGAGGATAATGAGTTTCTTGATTTCTCCTGGATTCCTGGCGCTGTCCACATGTCCGTCCGCGAATCCCGCGTTGGCCGAATTGCCGTGATGTGTTGCGATGTAGCTGTAGGGGGCTCCGGCGTAGAAGGAGAGCAGCATGTTGTTCTGGACCCAGTTGACCGGCCCGTCAAAGGCGCCGTCCGCCACAAGGACAATGCTTGACAGCCCCGCATGCTCGTCGCCAGCAGGATAGACATCGCTCCCCGTTCCGACCTTGTATGTGTCCTTCTTGAAGGCGGGGATCACGAACTGCGCCTTTGGGTCTGCGTATGCGAAGGCGTATGAGGCGAGCCCCTTGTATGTGGTCTGCGCTCCGACATAGGTGTAGGTTGTGCAGAAGAACGACTTCGGGATGAGGTTGTCGTTGCGGTTGCCGGTCGGAACCTCGATGGAATTGCCGACGCGCTCGCTTTCCTCGAGAGTCGGTCCTCCGAGATAGGGGACATACCTGGCAAGGGCGCTGGCATTCGGATAGCACTGGAGGGAACCGTATCCGCCCGCGTAGTAGTCCTCGTTGTCCACGCCGTACATCTGAATCGCCAGTCCGACCTGCTTGAGATTGTTGACGCAGCTGATCGAGCGTGCCTTCTCGCGGGCCTTGCTTAGCGCTGGCAGAAGCATCGCGGCTAGGATCGCGATGATGGCGATTACCACAAGCAATTCAATAAGCGTGAAGCGACTATTCCTTCTTCCCATGACCACAGCCTCCTGTCCTTTTGAGTAAATGAAAGCCAAAAATAAAAAGATTCGCCCATCCTGCATTTTTCTTATTATAGACATGGAATGCTAGGTAAATCAAGACGATACGGCTCTTTTTCATTTGAATAATACGCCAAAAAATAGGAATATAAGGACATGGGGAAAAGCCATGCAGCGGCCTTTTCGCCGAGTCATGCTTCCGCATTGTATTGTTTCGGGCTACACCTTCAGGCCTTTGCGATATCTCTTCGGGGAGATTCCGTGATACTTTCGGAAGAGCTTGCAGAAGTAGCTCACATCCGTGAATCCCACCTTTCCTGCAATCTCCTTGACAGTCGCCCCCTCGCCCTGCAGCAGCATTGCCGCCATTCTCATTCTCGTTTCACAGATGAACTGTTGCGGCGTGGTTCCAGTGGCCACGCTGAATATCCTTGAGAAGTGCCTTTTCGAATAGCCGAATTTCCTGGCGAGCCTTTCGCAGTTGATATTCTCCTCGATGTGGAGTGCGACCCACGCGGTGATCTTGTCGAGGAGCCTTCTTGCGACGAGGCTCTGGCCGGCCCCATCCATATCCCCCAGCAGTGCCATGAGAAATGCGTATGCGGCCTCGGATGCGGCGTACTGGGAGGTGATTCTCTCCTTTGTCCCCTCCTCGAATATCCTCCAGGCCTGTTTGACACATGCGGAGGAATCCGGAAGCATCAGGACATTCCCGTATGTTTCGACGAGATGCGCACAGATGCGGCACGCCTCCTCCCCCGCCACGGTGACGTAGATGAATTCCCATGGTTCCACGCCCGCTGGATGGAAATAGGTTGCCGAGGACGGGATCTTGACAAGGATTGCCTTCCCCTTGTCGCTCCTGATGGCTCCGTCGGGCATCTTCACAAAGCCGCAGCCTGCCAATGTGTATTGCCAGACGTAGAACTCGGAGGTGCCCCTCAGCCAACAGTCATTTCTATAGGAGCCAGTGACAAATTCATGCCCCACATTGCTCAAGGTCGTGCCGAGACTGACCGACCCCGGGGCAAACAGAAATGTCTTCTGGTTTTTCATGCAGATGATGCAGTGGTTGGGGGCCTGCGGGGAACGGGAATCCGCTGCCCTTGCCGCATTCGTTTATGCCGTGCGCGGGCAGCCTGAAGCGGGGAAGGGACGTCTCTTGGCTGTAAAAGGCTTTGCCGCAATTCACAGGCAAGGGCTGGAGACCATGTTTGCAAGAATCTGCTTCGCGTTTGTCTTGTGGGCGTGGAATACCCGGCGTGCGCCTAGCGGGTAAGCTTGCCGTGGCCAAAGGCCTTGGCCAGTTCCTCGACGGGCACCTTGAGGCTCCGGTCGTAGCAATAGACGCCGTTCTGCTCCTGCTCGACATCGGTGAGCTGGGTATAGCAGAAGCCAGCGACCTGCGGGAGGGACTCCAGCATCCGGATCTGTTCGTCCATGAGCCTCAGCCACTCCTTGGCGTCGCAGAGATTCATCCCATAGTATCCCCATGAGCGTTTGCTAAAATCCTTTTCCTTTGGCGGGAGGTACTTGAACCCGCCAATCTCGTCCGGGATATAGGGCTGTCCATGATAGCCGGTCTCCAGCATCCGCATCATCACGGGCTGGTCTGCCCGGAGCTTCTCCCTGGAGAATTCGCTGCAGTAGGCCGTGGCGGGCTTGTCTCTGGTCGGCACCAGCGTATCGTGCAGTTCCTCGGCGCTCCTGCAGTAGGCGTGGACGGTCCAGAGGTCGGTCTTCGCGTGGACAAATCCGCTGGTCTCGTTGCAGGGGCGCGTGGGGTCCAGCGCCTTCGTGAGGTCGTAGACCCGCTCCTGGAGGAGGCGCAGGACATGGATGGACTCGCCCTCGATGGCGCCAGTCTCGTTGAGTGGCGTCCAGGCAATCACGGAGGGCGAATTGAAGTCCTGCCGCATCAAGTTGGTCCATTCCGCGGTGAAATTCGCGAATGAGTGCCAGACCTGTTCTGGCGTATTAATATGTGGGACGCAGCATCCCATCCCCCAGGAGGGCGACTCCGCCCAGGTCAGGTAGCCCAGCTTGTCCGCCCAATAGTGGAAACGCGGCTCGAAGACCTTCTGGTGGAGGCGCGCCCCGTTGAAGCCGGCGGCCATGGAGATCTCGATATCCTGGCGGAGTGCGTCATCCGACGGCGCTGTCCAGATTCCGTCGGGATAGAATCCCTGGTCGAGGACGAGCCGCTGGAAAATCGGCTTGTTGTTCAGGAGGAACTGGTCGCCGACGACGGAGACCTTGCGCAGTCCTGCGTAGGAGCGCACCTCGTCCAGCAGGGCTCCCCCTGCATCCCGCAGTTCATACTTCAACTGGTAGAGATAGGGATTTCCGGGTTCCCAGGAGATGGCCTTCTTGAGTTTGACCGCGATGGGCACGCCATCCGCCGCCGCTCCCGTGGCCTGCCCCATGACCTTCTTGCCGTCAGAGTCATATACGGTGATGGTAGCCTTGTCGGTGGTTTCTGCCGCATGGTATTCCGGCAGGAAGAAGAACTGTCCACCGTCCAGATCCGGGCGTATTTGGACATAACTGAACGCACGGTTGCTGGTCGCTTCCAGCCAGACCGTCTGCCAGATGCCGGTGGTGCGGGTATAGGAGCAGCCGAAGGAATCATAGCCCATGCTCTGCTTGCCGCCGGGCTGCAGGCAACTGCGCAGCTCGTCGGCGACTTCGACGACCAGATGGTGGCGCTTTCCGGGCTTTGTCAGCACGGTGATGTCAAAGCAGAAGGCGTCGCTGGAACCCACGTGGCGTCCGGCGAACTTTCCGTCGATGAAGACCTTGCAGTCGTAGTCCACCGCCCCGAAGTGCAACAGCACACGCCGTCCGGACCACGCCTTCGGCACCGTAAGCGTCCGATGGTAGTACATCCTTTCGATGAAATCCGTATGCATCACGCCGGAGAGTCTGCTCTCCGGGCAGAAGGGCACGGTGATCTTCTGCGCGAAGCCGTGGCTCTCGTGGAGTTTTCTCTCCTCGCCGCTCTTGCCGGGGTCAAACTCGATGGTCCAGACGCCGTTGAGGTTCAGCCAGGTGTCGCGCACGAATTGCGGACGAGGATATTCGGGACGGGGAATTGCCATGGGGAATTGAAGGGAAGCGTCGGCAAGGCAAGCCTACAGGGGTTTCGGATAACTCCCCACAATGTAAGTCCCTCCACGGGGTTCGCCGCTGTGGGTTCGCCTAATGCCCGGCGAAGGACAGGCCGGACAGGAATATCAAACCACGAAAAGCACGAAAAGCATGAAAGAAATGGGAGAAATCAGAACCACGAATGGACACGAATAAACACGAATAACAAAAGAAATATTTAACCACGAAAAGCACGAAAAGCACGAAAATAAGAAGAGGGGAGAGGAAGAACCACGAATGCACACGAATGCACACGAATGGCAAAAGAAGGATTTAACCACGAAAAGCACGAAAGGCACGAAAATAAGAAGAGGGGAGAGGAAGAACCACGAATGCACACGAATGGCAAAAGAATTATCAAACCACGAAAATCACGAAAGGCACGAAATAAGGGGAGGGAGAGGAAGAACCACGAATGCGCACGAATATCATCTATTCATGGGATTGCAGCACTGATTATCGGAATGGTTATGTTGAGGAGTTGGTTTTGCCGTGGGTTGCGTTTTGCGACTTTGTGGCGTTCGCGCCACCCACGGCCTACATACTGTTATTGTTATTGGGCGAGGAATAGCGGGACGAACTTTGCGGCGTCCTCGCCTCCGGCGACTCCCTGTCCGAAGGAGAGCCAATACGGGGGTTCGGCGGCGGTGTCAGAGAGGCAGTCGAAGATGACGAATCCCATCCGGAGTGCCGTTGCCTCCTGTGGCGTGGTTCCGAGAGCCTTCCATGGGATGGCGATTTCATAGAAGGTGAAGTCGCCATTTCGTGTCACATTTGCGTGGATTTCCGCCGGTGCGGGCGCTCCGTCCTGCCTTTCCAGGAGGACCTCCCCGTCATTTCCCAGTGCGGCCGCATAGTTGAAGAGTCCGCGGCGTCCTTCGTCTCCCTCGTCCAGTCGGACGGACTCCGGGGGGACAGCCTCCGTTGCCAGTGAGAATTGCAATGAGTCTCCGCGCCAGAGGTCAGCCCCCTTGAAGCGCTGGCAGTGGAACGGGTCGTCCACCCTTGCCGCCAGATAAATGAACTCCCCGTCGTATGCCAGATGGCATTCTGCGGCGAAATTGTGCTTGTCGGGGCTGTAATCCGTCTTGAAGTACGCCTTTTCTGGCTGGAGCGCGGAGCGGGGATAGATGTCCTTTGGGTATCCCAGGGTGAAGGAGGGGATTCCCTCCAGCCAGGCGCCCGTGCCGTCCAATACCGGCTTGCTGGAGAGGCGGGTAACCTGGACTGGCGGCGGCGCCTCGTCCACAAAGGCAGTGGACTTTCCGCCGTTGAGGAACTCTCCCTTGGGGGCGTATGGGACAAGCGTCTTCTTCTCCGTGTGTGGCAGAACCGAGATTGGCAGTGGCTCCTGACCGTCCATCATGATTTCACCCTCGATGACATCGTCCCCATAGTTGTTGACGAAGACCGCGAGCTGGTCACGGTTCTCCCGAAGCCCGGACACGCGGAAGCCGGGGACGGAATCCAGGATAGACGCGCGGAGCTCCTGAAGCAGCTGGCCGGAGGGCGTGTCGGAAACGATGTAGACCGGGGCGGTGGAGACTGAGACGACTGTCCCCGGGGAAAGCGTGGACTCCTCGCCAAGCATTGTGACGAGCTTCGCGTCGCTGGAAATCCCCATGGTCACATCCTCGGCCTTCTCGCGGTTCCAAAGTGTCGCGACGCTTCTGCCATCCTTCCGTTCAAAGAGATACAGATAGAACTTTCCGTAGACGGATTTGCCGGTGCATTTGACGAAAGCCAGTTCCCGTGCGAGCGTTGCGAACATTGCCGCGCCGGGGAGCGGCACTCCCACCAGCTCCCCAGTTGTGGGGCTGACCGTCCGCCAGATGGTATTCATGCTTCTGGCCTTCTCGTCGCTCACATCTGCCTCGGCATACTCGTTGGGCCTGAAGATGGAGTATGACAGCACTCCCGCCACGCGGTTTAGGATGAGGGAACGCGCGGTGTACTCCGCCTGCTGGATTGTCAGTCCCGTGTCCAGCGGCGAGCCGTAGAGGACTGCATATCCGACTTCGTTGTTGCGTATGACTGGGGTCTTTCCGACGCTCTCCGCGAGCTTCGACGACCTTTCGATGAACTCCAGGGTATTCACCTCTGGCGGCGGCACATTGCCCAGGGACAGATCCCAGTTGCCGGTATATCCGTCAATGAGGTATCCGTCAAACTCGTCCTTCAGGTCTTCCAGGACAATGCGCTCGTATGGTTCGATGGCCGAGATCTGGTTGTTTGCGCCAATCCAGAACGGGATGGACGGGTCCACCTTGCGGACTGCCCGTGAGATGATGCGGCAGAGAATCACCTGCTGCGCCATGGATTCAGCCCAGCTTCCGCAGAATTTGAACTTGATAGTGGCGCTGCTGGGAATCTCCTGGCCTGCGCTCCAGGTGGCGACACGCCCCTTGGTCGCCTCGGCAACGAGCGTGACCAGTTCGGAGATAGTCTGCTGCAGGCGGTCGTTGACGTATGACAATCCGGCCGCCACCGCCTCGTCGTCCCGCCGGAGTTCCTTACTGCACGCCGTGCATACATGGAAATCCAGTTCGAAGTCGTCGTTTTCCAGGAATCTCCTGTACTGGTTCAGATTGAAGTCGCAGAGGAACTGTGGGGTCCGCATATAGTAGCTGTCCCAGAAGAGCTTCAGGCTGATGTTCCCCGTTCCGATGCGCTTGTATCCGTCGGCGAACCGGGCATCCACGCCATATCCGAAGGAGTAGAACGTATCGCGGGGTTCCAGGGGGTTGTCCTGGACGACGAACGCCCCCTGGCAGAAGAAGGCGCGCCGGCCGTCCTCCCCCGTGACCTCCCCGTCCATGACATAGTACCCCTTGGGGAACTTTCCCTCGAGGACGAAGGTTTTCTGGAGTGGGAGGGTGACTCCCTGGAGCTCCTGCCGCCACAGCTCTCCGCCCCTTGCGTCATGCAGCACGAGGGAGACATTGCATGCCCCGGTTCCCTGGAGGTCGAGGTGCATGTCCACTGCGTCCCCGGGGGCGAAGAAGCCCCGGACTCCCAGGGAGTCGTCCTGTGTCCCCTGCCCTGGGTATAGCCACCCGTCCGCCACGAAGGACCCGTAGTTCTTCCGGAATGACTTTTGCGGCGCGGCGTCCGTGTTCTCCTTCGCCACGGCCCTCACCTTGATATTGTCAAACCACGCCTTTCCTCCGCCGACAAGAGTCGGGGCGATGCCCACTGTGGTGCCGTTTGTCCGTTCCGCCGTGAACAGCCCCCTCATGAACCTCCAGTCGAAGGTCCCTGCGTCCGGGGTCTCGTCAAGATGGCTTGTGACCCGAAGCCATCGATTGTTGCCCTCCAGGACGAGGCGTGCGCCATTGCCATCCCCGGAAGGAATCCCCTCGCCCTTGACATATCCGCTGACCTCGTAGGTGACGCCCTCCTCAAGCTCAATCGACTGCAGGACGCAGGCACGCTCCCCCTCCAGAAGAAGGGAACGGGAGCCATGGACGGATGACTCCTGGCTTGCCACGGGGCTTCCCCACCTTGCACTCCATTCCGCCAGCCCCTCCTCGAAACTGCCGTTCTTTAGAAGGGTGCCGGCAAAAAGCATCACTGGAAGCAACAAAAAAGCGAGAGTATTCTTCATTGTGGATGGAAAAAGAGTGGGGAGCCGACACGCCGTCGGCAGTGGAAAGGGCAATTGCAACTGTGGTTTTCGCAGGGAGGGAGGGCAATCCCCCTCTCCCCGCTTATAACGTCATTACTTGTTTGCGTCAAACACCTTCTGATACTCATCGGCGACCTTGCGCTGGCGTGCGTCCTCGCTGAGGCGGAATGCCTGGACGGCCGCGTCGATTTCCGCCTGGCTCATGCCGGGGCGTCGGCGGGGGCGGCGCGTGATTTCGGGCTGGTGCCCCAGGAAGGCGACGGCCTCCTCCAGGCAGTCCATGAGCTTTACGCGCTCGGAGAGGATCTTCGCGGCGTCGTAGGTGTATTCCTCCCAGGAGACGCAGACCTCGGGGTTCACCGCCAGGAGCGTCGAGATTCGCTCCGTCAGCGCCGGATTTCCGTCTCCGATTTCGTCCCTTGCGGCCTCCAGCATGCAGAAGAGTTCGTAGTCTTCGAATCCGTCCCGCAGGACCTCCCATCGGATGGATGCGATGGGCTTTCCGGATGCATCGGGATAGAGGAAATTTCCGTCGCCATTTGAGACCTTGAAGGTTTCGCCGGTGCGCCAGGGGTCTGCCAATGGCCACCAGTTGACGCTCCAGTAGAGGATGCCGTCGAGGTCGTGCTTCCAGGTCTGCCAGAGCCAGACCCGTGTCTCGGTGATGGGCGAGTCAATCCAGACATTGGGGTAAGGCGGGCGGGCTCCAAAGGCCACATACCACCAGACATTGCGGTTCTTGGCCTGTTCGGCGGCGGCGCCCTCCGGATTGAATGAGTAGACCTCGGGGCACCAGGTGTCCACGAAGCAGAGTTCCGGAGGGAAGCTCCGTGCGGTCATCATGTTCATCAGGTCGGTCCCCGCGTATTTCTTGACGGGTTCCTGCCGTTCGTTGACCAGCGGGTAGTCCTCGGGGACGGGCTCGTCCGCCAGGTATGTGTAGAAGAGATCGATCCATCCCTTTTCGACAAGATGGTCGCGGTATGGCTTTATCCAGACCTCGAAGTCCTCCCCGAAGATTGTGTTGTGGGCGGTGATTCCGAGGTCGAGGCCCCGTTGCACATCAGCGTCGAACTCGCTCCAGTCCATCACTGGGGGCGTGGTTCCTTCGCCGATTGCGAGATACTCCCAGGTCGGCCACGAGGAGCGTTCACCATCCCGTCCGAGAACCACGCTGTGGAATGTGGCTGGCAGAAGTTCCAGGGTGGAGCCGTCTGTGCCACGGTGAAGCGCCAGCGAGAGTTCGGCGCCCGGGGCGTTTTCGAGCTCAAAGGCGACCTTGTAGAGGCGTCCCGTCGGCAGTAGCTCTGAGAGATTCTCGAGGCGGACGAGGTTTTCGCCCTGGAGGATGGCACGGTCAAGCGTGCGCGGGGCGCCGCCGTCGGCGGCCTTCAGGGAGACCTTCAGCGTTCCGGCCATCTTGCTGTCCACGGAGATTTCCAGGGCGTCGGACTCGCCAAGTTGCAGGAAAGGCTTCTGGACCATCTTGGGCGTGCGGGCGACGGAGTATGGCGTAACGCGGTGTTCCAGCATGTCCTCGTAGAGCGCCCACTCGTCCACCACATACGGCAGTGAGGGCCAGAACCAAGCGCCGAAGGCGCTGACGATGCTGCTCTTGCGGGGGATGTTGAAGTTTCGCACGCGGAGTGTCACCGGGATTTCCGTCAAGTCGGCATTTCGCGACTGGATGGCGAGCGTCCCCTTGTAGATGCCTGGGGCTGCGTCCGGGGTGACCACCACGTCGACCCAGAGTGTCTCGTCCCCGTATGGCGCCACGTCGAACGGTGTTGCGGGCATAAGCGGGTCTGGGTAGAGTCCCACGTAGTCCACCTTGTATGTGGGCACGCATGTCTTCACATATCCCAGGCGGCGCACCCGGAGGCATTCGGCGGGGATTACCGCTCCGTCGGCATTGGTCAGCGGCTTTGAGAATCGTGCCTCCACATGGTGGAGCTGACCTTCCCCCGCAAAAACCGTCACCTGCACGGCCTCCATTTCGTTGCGGGCGGCATCCAGATGGATTTCCCCGCCGATGACACCCGAGAACTCATCCACGGGCCGCATCCTGACCAGCGTATTCTGGATTCCGTAGACGATGCCGCCCTCGGGCTTGCCGAGACGGCGCATCTCCCTGGAGAAGAGGCGGTATTCCATGCGGTGGCGGAGAACCGTGGCCTCCTCCTCCAGCAACGCGCACAGCTCCGGAGTCGCATCGCAGTTGACCCCCATCAGGGCGCGGGCGTCCGCAACCAGCGCCCTGTCTACGGACTCCTCTGAGGACTCCAGGGCCGCCAGCGCATTCTTCAGGATTGCGGAGACGCGGCTGGTGCGCTTGACCCAGTTGACGCGGTAGACCGCGCCGCCCTGCCCGTCCGTAAACTCGAACCTGTGCGTCAGATACTCGCCGTCATGTTCGACAGTCTCGACCTTCCGGCATTCGGGGGCATTTCCCTCCGACCAGAGATACTGGGGCTGGTTGGCGTTCTCCGTGTCGGGGATCATGGCCACGGGGTGGTTGGCATTGCCGAAACGGATGGTTCCGAAGGCGTCCTTGAAACGCAGTGTCCCCGTGGGATTCCAGCAGAAGCTGCGGGCGACATTGCGTGCAAAACGGCACCGCCCGAACTGGAACCCCCACTCGTCGCCCACGGCGGGCTTGCCGCCCAAATCATTCAAGTCAATCACGACGTCGGACTTCCAGGCGTAGAGTTCGCGGTCGACCTTGACACTCCAGTCGCCATTCCAGCGAACATCATCGTCGCACGCATCATACTGGGTGCCGATGGCATTGTAGATGAAGTGGTAGACCTTGCCGTTTGACGGCTTGATAAAGAAGTCGATTGAATCGTCCGCCCAGACATCGCCGTCCCGTTTGGTGACTGTCGCGGGGATTTCCGACATCAGCGGGTCGTCCGCCTCGACTCTCAGATGGAGCTTGTCCTCCTGGATCCACATCCAGACCCTCGTGGCGACATCTGGCTTCGCCGTCCCGTCTACTACGACCAGTTCACCGAAGTATGCTCCGTCGGCGGCCTTTTGCGCCTCCGGGACGACAAGCAGGGAATTCCAGTCGGCGGCGAAAAGCATTGCGGAGGCAAAAACGGCAAGAAATGAGAGGATTTTTGTCGTCATCGTGTTTTTTCTCGTTTGTTGTATTTCCCAGGAGGGTAGTTTGTTGTCACGAATGCACACGGAATCACGCGGATTACCGCGGTCCGGGCATCTCCTGGAAATCAGTGAAGCCGAACCATGAAAACAGGCGGCGGGCCGTGTAGCGGTGGCAGGACTGTTTAGTGGGAAGGTCGTTTGAGGTTCAGGTCTTCGAAGTGCAATGGCAGGTCAAGGTTGCGGAGTTCCTTTTCGAGGAGGCCGTATGACATCCCAGTGGTCTGCACGCGGTGCTTCAGGGATACAGCGGCAGCAAGTCCTGCCGCCTGGCCTGTGACGGCGGCGCATGGAATCACGCGCATCACGTCCCAGGCATCTCCGATGGCGCCCATGCACCGTCCCGCAAAGAGCAGGTTGTCGGGTCCGTCGGCGGCATGGAGGGACGAATAGGGGACTTCCCAGACCGACCCGGACTTGCGCCAGTCGGCTACCATGCCCACGGAATCCTGCGCAGTCGTCCACTCGCCGCCATCTTTCATCATTGTTGGCGCGTCAATGGCGGCAATCATCCGAAGCTGCGGCATGGAGGGGAGCGTCACGGGGAAATGGCTCTCGCGGTCCTCCCCCTTCTTCTCGAAGCAGTCGCGGTAGAACTCGCGCACGCAACGGCGAGTCCCCATGATGTAGTCGCTGACAATTCTCCCGCTGATGCCCTCGACCGTGTCGGCGGCAAGGCTCTCGCGGGTATAGCCCGCGGCCGCCAGGACGTCGTCGCCGTAGTATTTCTCGACATTGGCGCTGGCGCCGACGGGGCCGTAGTGCATCAGGACCTTGCCGCCATTGGTCTCGTAGACCCAGATGGATTTGTAGTTCTTGGCCGTATGGAGCTTCATGCCAAGCCGCCTGGCAAGCACCGCGCTGCCAGATGCGTCCACGAATCGCCTCCCCTTCAGAAGCACGCGGCCGCTTTCGTTCTCCACGGTCAGGGCGGTAATCCTACCATTGGAGACCCTTGCGCCAGTGACCACCGTGTCAAGCCAGGGAACCACTCCCGCCTCGACAAGCATCTGGTCCAGCGAGAGGATGTATGCGGCGGGGGAAAAGGTCGAACGGAACCGCTGGGAATCGTTTGACGCGCCACGCTCGGATTTCCATGTCGCGGTAATGTTCCCGGGACCGAGGTCGTTGCAGTGGCGAATCAACTCCTCGCAGATGCCGTAGGAAACCTGAGTTCCATAGCCGTCGCAAAGAGGAAGGAAGATGTTGACGAGACCCGCAGTGGCCAGACCGCCCCAGAAGACGGTCTTCTCCACCAACGCAGTCCTGCAACCACTGCGAGAAGCCTGAATTGCCGCAGATACGCCGGCAATGCCGCCACCAACTACGACAACATCGAAAGATTGGGAGGGAATACTCATTTTGTTGATTTGCACCAGACCTCGGGCTGGAGGGAAAGCGGGCTGGAGGCACCGCCGCGAAACTCTACGCAGTCCCCGGAAGCCGCTGGATAGCCGCAGAGAGTCTTAAAAAAACATCACAACTATCTAGGAATCAAGGAGTTATGCCATTAAACACACAACAGCTACAACAGCCCGGGACATCCATTATGACACGCCCTAGAATTTAGCACATCTCGCATGGCCACCACCCCAAAAGCCAACAAAAAAGAAACTTTTTTGCGGACACTGCAGGGTAACTTGAAAGAGTAAACGCACCTTCGCAGGAGTAAACGCACTTCAAGGTGAAACAATGGGCGTTTTTCCGCAAGTCGCGCATTCTATTCTGCATTTTTTTCCCGCGCCGTCCTCCCCAGGGCAGGCGTTGCGTTAGATTCTACATATGGGACGGCCGCACTGCGCGCAGGTATTTCCTGTCGCACTCGCAGCGGGTGATGCACCGGTTCGTGACATCGCCCTTCGCGCCCTTGTCGCTGGGGATGCGATGGGACAGGATCTCCCGCATGACGGTGCTTCTCGCCTTCTTCAGGGATCTGGCGATTGCGCTGAACCTCCGGTTCGAACGCAGGCCGTTCTCTATCTCGGAACGGTCGGCCAAGGTCAGATGTGGCATGGCATTGTCCTCTTGTCTCATGGTGGCTTGCCCGGCCTCATTGCGCGATTAAACGCACTCCCCTCCCCCGGGGGAGGGGTGTTGGCCGGAGGTTCCCAGGCTATGCACTCTCCTGCATGGATTGAGGTCCGGACACTCCGCCTTCCTGATGACACGACTCCTGTGGAATTAAACGCACACCCCCTGTTTTGCACGATTCAACGCACGAAACGCCTGCGTTTAACTTTTCCAGTTACAGGCGCCGATTCTCTCAGAGGGCAAGGGAATTGTCAAGGCGATTCTCTGCTATACTTGTGATGCGGACAAGCCATACGCGGAACGCAACTGGGAAAGCAAGCCGGCAGAGGTTGTCAGGCATATCCTCGGCAGGGACGAAGTCAAGGCCGAATTGCCGGAAGGTGTCTACCAGTGCTTCCTCTCCCTGTATGATGACGAAGGCGAGGACTGCACATGCTGCGGCTCCAGTGACATACATTTCGCCGACGGGAAATAATCCGCCAAACGGGGACGGCAGGCGTCTCATCCAGGATTCTCCTGGCCGCCCCGAAGCTTCGTCAAAGGTGTAATCCCCCTAAAAGAGAACGCGGCGACGTGGATGCCACGCCGCCGTATTCCCTTCAGCTATTTCGCCAGGTTTACCTCATTTCGCCGCCAGGCATGTTGACGCCGGGGTACCAGTAGTAGTCCGTGCAGAAGTAGAACTCGTTGCCGACGCTGGAGTTCCTCTTCTGGGACTTGTCATAGTTGACTGCTTCCACGTGTCCGTCGGTGAAGGAGAGATTGATCTGCCTGCCGTGGCGGAAGTATGGAAGCTTGATGTCGGTTGGATAGCGTGCGCAGGTGGCAATGCATGTGACCCAGCCGCCTGCGCTTGTGACCAGGCGCGTTCCATCGAGGAGGTTGACGTGGATGGAGGCATACTTGATGGAGGAGACGCGGTGCCATTTGGAGGACTTGGTGGCGTTGATTGACGTATCCTGCTCGTACTGGTGCATCCAGCCAAGGTTGTACAGGAAGTAGGAGTGTCCCATGCCCACGTTGGCCTGGTAGGAGATGTTGCCCATGACGCGGTCGTCCATCGTGGCGCTTGGGCAGGAGAGCACCTTGTGCCAGCTTGACTTGTCAACGCCATTTGACTCTATGTGGGCCAGGGGGTCCTTCCTCAGCCATTCCGAGCCGGGCATGGGAGTGCCGGGGATGAGGGGGTTCAACGAGAACCAGTAAAAGACGTCACCCATGGTGATATTGTTGCCGCCCGGAGTCCATGGATTGGTTGCGGGCTCGTTGATGCGGAAGTGGATTGGGGGCAGGTAGTCGTCGTAGTCGTTGGCATAGAGGAGGTTGCCAAGCTGCAACTGCTTCAGGTTGTTGGTGCAGCTGATGGCGCGGGCCTTCTCGCGGGCCTTGGAGAGCGCGGGCAGCAGCATGGAGGCCAGGATTGCGATGATGGCAATGACGACCAGGAGCTCAATGAGGGTGAATGTTCTCTTCATTACGTCCGTCCTTTGTTCTTTTGAGGTGGATTGCATGGTATACATCTACCGAAGTATGCATGACCACTTCCATTGTATGAAAAACACAGCCGAATGTCAAGTCATCCGAATACTAAAACAATCCATTGTAACTGGAAAAGTTAAACGCACGCGTTTCGTGCGTTGAATCGTGCAAA
>ERZ1034925.390-NODE-390-length-20503-cov-4.866931_pt1 | contig 20503 bp, 18 predicted proteins | sample MGYA00520687_ERZ1034925 | MGnify/ENA primary metagenome ERZ1034925 (study PRJEB33766, sample SAMN09781758) | gut metagenome | biome: gut microbiome | host: Homo sapiens | place: Madagascar | study: EMG produced TPA metagenomics assembly of the PRJNA485056 data set... | reverse complement strand
ATATATTTTTTTGTAAAGCCGTTCTGCGTGAGACAGTCCACAGCTTTGTTATAGGCGATTGCGGCCGTGATGGGATCCTCATAGCGCCCGACTAAATAATTTCCTCTGACATGAATAATGGATTCATAGCAGGCAGGGGAAAGATCCTGTCTTTCGTTCACACCCATATAGTCATTGATCACACGGATATTTTCATACCGGAAATCCATTTCGTTTTGATTTACAAATACATAGTCGATCCCTTTTTGGGAATAGTTGTGAATACCATAGCGCGACAGGATGCTGTATTGGCTGCCGTAATCACACACAAAATAGTAACCACCACGGGATTGAATCTGATGTGTGGCATAGAAAAAAAGGTCTTCCCGGTCGAATATAAAATATTGCTCCGGAGTCAGGTAATAATAAAAATAGGATTTATGCAGATAAATCGGTGTCTTAAAATATAGACCGTTGTCACGATAATTAACAAGTATAATGAATTTGGAAAAATCCAGAGCAAGGGAAGGGGAATAATCCGGAATGTGATATTGATGATCGCGCATAATGGAACAGGCGGTCTGATAAGCAGCAGATGCTTTTTCAAGACGGTCAAAGCTGCCTAAACTGATATGGCGGTTGGAAATGGTGATGGAGCTGCGATAATATAAAGTTCCGTCCTTACGCGTTGCGGTTGTTACTCCCGGATATCCTTTCATGTCTGACTGATCCTTTCTTTGTGAGTCTTTATTACAATTATACGGACAGAATAGGAAAATTCAAGTAGGGATCTTTCGTTTGGAAGAGTGAAAAAAGCTTGACCTTTCTGTTGGAAAACCATATAATCTAGATACATATGTCATGATAGTGTATGGCATATTGTTTTGAGAAATAACAGATTTACGTCAAGAAATTCGAGAAGGCGATTTGGGGATGAAGAACAGGATACAGATAAAAACGTTAATTGGGATCATTGTGTTGGTGTTGATTACAGCAGCAATTGCAGTGTTTGGCTATCGGGTTGTTGTAACATCCGGAGAATTGCCGGGTAAGCTCAGTAGTGTTGCGGTTGCAGCGGCAAATGAGAATTACACAGTTCCGATCATGCACAAGGTTCAAAAGGTATCTTATGATACAATGAAATATGGCTACATGGACGATCTTTTGTTAGCACAGATGAACACGATGGATCAGTATTATGACTCCGAACGATTAGAGGAGCTCCGTGCTATTAACAATCTGACTGCCATGAGTGAGAAAACAGCAGATCAATTAGCTTACGAAAAAGCAAAAGCAGACCAGGAAGCAGCTGAAAAAGCAGCAATTCAGGCACAGCAGATGGCGGAACAGGTGAAGCAGCAGAAATTGCGTGAGATAGCGAGACAGATTGCAGAAGCAGAAAATGATTCGTCTGCCGGAGGCAGTGGTCTGGTTAATATCGACACCGGTGACAGCAGTGATACCGGATCCGGTTCTACGGCCTCTAGAGGAGGAAAAGTCGGTGAGCCGGTATACGCTTCGGAACATGGTGAAAAGCTGGGCAAATTTGTAATCACTGCATACTGTACCTGCCGAATCTGTTGTGGCGTATATTCCGGAAAGAATCGTACAGCCAGTGGAACGGTTCCGACATCAAACCGGACGATCGCGGTAGATACAAGTGTAATACCATTTGGTACCAAAGTTGTGATTAATGGACAGGTTTATGTTGCGGAAGATCGTGGTGGCGCGATCAAAGGCAATCGTATTGATATGTTTTTTATGACACATAAGGAAGCATTACGCTGGGGCAGAAGAACAATGGACGTTTATCTGGCAGAATAATAAGTATGAAATACGGAGAGGCAGAATGCCGAATCCGATTACAGAGGGGTTATCCCTTATAGTATAATATAGGAAAAGAGGATAAAGGAATGGCAGTAACTTACAAAAGTACAAGAAACAACAATGAAACCGCAACCGCTTCCCAGGCAATCTTAAAAGGTCTGGCAGAAAATGGTGGCTTATTTGTTCCGGATGCAATTCCGGCATTGGATGTAGATCTGAATGATCTGGCAAAGATGAGTTATCAGGAAGTAGCATATGAAGTTATGAGCAGAATGCTCACAGACTTTACGGAAGAAGAGTTGAAGTATTGTATCAATAGTGCCTACGATAAGAAATTCGACACACCGGCAATCGCACCACTTGTAAAGAAAGCAGGTGCTTATTATCTGGAACTGTTCCATGGATCTACGATTGCATTTAAGGATATGGCACTTTCCATCTTACCATATCTGTTGGTAACTTCTGCAAAGAAGAACCAGATCAAGAATGATATCGTCATCCTGACCGCTACCTCCGGTGATACCGGAAAGGCTGCACTTGCCGGATTTGCTGATGTTCCGGGAACGAAGATCATTGTATTCTATCCGAAGAATGGTGTAAGCCCGATCCAGGAGAAACAGATGGTAACACAGAAGGGTGCCAATACTTCGGTCGTTGGAATTATTGGAAACTTTGATGATGCACAGACAGGTGTGAAGAATATGTTTAATGACAAGACACTTGCTGCTGCCATGGATGCAAAGGGATATCAGTTTTCATCTGCCAATTCGATCAACATTGGCCGTCTTGTTCCACAGATGGTATATTATGTGTATGCATATAGCCGCTTGGTAGCCAATGGAGAGATTCAGGCGGGCGATAAGATCAATGTAGTTGTACCTACCGGTAACTTTGGTAATATTCTTGCTGCGTTCTATGCAAAAGAAATGGGATTACCGATTGCGAAGTTTATCTGTGCTTCGAATGAGAATAAAGTATTGTATGATTTCTTTGAGACCGGTGTATATGATAAGAACCGTGAGTTCATTTTGACAACATCACCATCTATGGATATTTTGATCTCAAGCAACTTAGAGCGTCTGATCTATCATATTGCTGGAGATGATGCGGATAAGAATGCTGCATTGATGAAGGAATTGAATGTTGACGGTAAGTATGAGATCACACCGGAAATGAAAGCAAAACTTTCCCAGTTCTATGGTAACTATGCAAGTGAGAAAGAGACGGCGGAGACGATCAAAAAGGTATATGAATCCGATCAGTATATCATGGATACGCATACAGCAGTTGCAGCAACGGTATATGACAAATATGTACAGGCAACTAAGGATCAGACACCTACAGTTATTGCTTCAACAGCAAGCCCATACAAATTTACCAGAAGCGTTATGGAAGCAATCGATGAGAAGTATGCTTCACAGTCTGATTTTGAATTAGTGGACGAGCTGAACAAGATCTCCGGTGTCAAGATTCCACAGGCGATTGAAGATATTCGCAGTGCAGAAGTATTACACGACACCGTATGTGATAAGAGCGAGATGGAGCAGGTTGTTCGTAAGATCTTAGCGTTATAATACAAAGATACAATCAACAAGACAGTTCATTGGTACCATCCTGTCTATAAATAAAACTAGGGCTGACATAATAAGAGGAATGAGATACGATCACAGGACACTTATACTCAGTACCGGGTAGGAGTGTCCTGTTTTATGTATACGGAATCGGGTAGGAGTGAGCCTGATCCGGTATGCGGATGAATCGATGAGAAAGGAAAGAGATATGTATACATTACAGACAAATGCAAGCTTTGACAGTGCACATTTTTTGAAGGGATACCAGGGAAAATGCAGTAATATTCATGGACATCGCTGGAAGGTGGAAGTGACAGTTGCATCAGAAGAGGTAGAAGAAACAGGACAGATAAGAGGGATGGTTGTGGATTTCCGGACACTGAAAGATGACCTAAAACAGTTGGCCGACGATCTGGATCACTGCCTGATCATTGAGGAAGGCAGCCTGAAGGAAAAGACAAAAGAAGCGTTATTGGAAGAAGAGTTCCGCATTGTAGAATTACCATTTCGCCCGACTGCAGAGAATCTTGCGGAATATTTTTATGATGAATTGGAACAGATGCAGTATCAGGTTGTATTGGTCAAAGTATATGAGACACCGAATAATTGCGCCGGATATGGTAGATAGGCAGGGGAAGATATGTCACAATTTCGAGTAGTAGAGGAATTTATAAGTATCAACGGAGAAGGAAGATGTGCCGGACAGTTGGCTTATTTTGTACGGTTTGCGGGATGCAATCTGCAATGTGAATATTGCGATACCAGATGGGCAAATGAGCCGGATGTAAGTTGTACGGTATATACAGCAGAAGAATTGGTGAAAAAGATAGAAGCATCCGGTGTGAAAAATGTAACATTGACCGGTGGGGAGCCACTGCTGCAAAAAGATATGAGTAAGTTATTGGAGCTGTTACGGCAACGCCCGCAGATCCGGGTTGAGATCGAAACAAACGGAAGTATTGATATAATGCCTTATATGGCAAAGACACAAGATGACAATATTACATTTACATTGGATTATAAGACGTCAGCCAGTGGAATGGAAGATCGTATGTGCGGAGTAAATTATGAGAATATCCGATCGTGCGATACGGTCAAGTTCGTGGTAGGCAGCCGGGAAGACCTGATGCAGGCAAAGCATGTGATCGAACAATATCATCTGATACAGAAACATTGTGGAATCTACCTAAGTTCCTGTTTTGGAGAGATGGAACCGGCAGAGATTGTTGATTTTATGATCGGACATAATATGAATGGTGTGAATGTACAGTTGCAGATGCATAAATATATATGGGACCCGGATAAACGGGGTGTATAGAATGGAGGATAAAAATGGCAATTGACCAGGAAGCAATAAAAGAACATATCAGGGGAATCCTGATCGCGTTAGGAGATGATCCGGACCGGGAAGGATTGCGGGAGACACCGGACCGGGTGGCGAGAATGTATGCAGAAGTGTTTGAAGGGATGAATTATTCCAATGATGAGATTGCACAGATGTATTCCAAAAGCTTTGATGTACCGGATGAAGGCAATAATGACATGGTAGTTGTCAAGGATATTGAGGTGTTCAGTTACTGTGAGCATCATATGGCACTTATGTATGATATGAAAGTTACGGTTGCGTATATTCCGAACAAACGAGTGATCGGGCTCAGCAAGATCGCAAGAATTGCAGATATGGTGGCAAAACGACTACAGCTACAGGAACGGATCGGAACCGATATTGCGGATGTGATCAGCAAGGCAACCGGTTCAGAAGATGTTGCGGTATACATTGAGGGAAATCACAGCTGCATGACGGCAAGAGGAATCAAGAAACCATCTGCAAAGACGGTGACGACCACATTTCGCGGACGATTTGAAACGGATGTGACATTGCAGAACAAACTGCTTTTAATGATAAAATAGAAAACGGAGGACAAAGATATGAATATGAATACGAGAAATAAGGATGCGGCATTGGTTGTATTTAGTGGTGGACAGGATAGTACCACCTGTTTGTTATGGGCGTTGAAGCGTTACAAAGAAGTGGTTGCAGTCTCATTTGATTATGGTCAGAGACACAAGGCAGAGCTTGACTGCGCCAAGGAGATTACAGAGAAATTAGGTGTGGAATGGCATGTGATGGATATGGAATTACTGAATCAGTTAGCACCGAATTCCCTGACAAGAACGGATATTACAGTGGATGAAAATGCACCGGCGGAAGGAACACCAAACAGTGTGGTGGACGGAAGAAATATGTTGTTTTTAACATTTGCTGCGGTATTTGCAAAGCAAAGAGGTATCACAGATCTTATTACAGGTGTGTCACAGAGTGATTTTTCGGGATATCCGGATTGCCGTGATGTATTTATCAAATCATTAAATACTACATTGAATCTGGCAATGGAATATACATTTTGTATCGAAACTCCGTTGATGTGGATCGATAAGGCACAGACCTGGAAGTTAGCAGATGATCTTGGTGGATTAGATCTGGTGAAGAACATGACACTTACCTGTTATAACGGTATCAAAGGAGACGGATGCGGACATTGTCCAAGCTGTAAACTTCGGAGAAAGGGTTATGAGGAGTTCTTAGAGCGTTATAAAAACTGATTTGTTTCATTTTTCTTGCAATGTATATCGTGGTTGAGGTATAATAGAGTAATGTTTTGATGGATTTGACTATTTATATCAGAAGTAGACAATAGGAGGAACTTTGTTATGACAATATTAGTAACCGGAGGAGCTGGATTTATTGCCAGTCATACCAATATCGAATTGTTAAATGCAGGTTATGATGTAATTGTTATGGACAATTTGTGTAATTCCAGTAAAGAGTCCGTTGCCAGAGTAGAACAGATCACGGGGAAGAAAGTGAAGTTTTATGAGGCGGATATGAGAAATGTAGAAGACTTAGAGAAGATCTTTTCAGAGAATGTAATTGATGTGATCATTCATTTTGCAGGATTGAAGGCTGTGGGCGAATCCTGCGTAAAACCATTTGAGTATTACGAGAATAATATCAGTGGAACGTTGAATATTATTTCCATGATGAGAAAGTATAATGTGAAGAAAATGGTATTTTCATCTTCTGCAACCGTATACGGAGATCCGGAGGTGATCCCGATTACAGAAGAATGTAAGGTTGGCGGGGTGACCAATCCATACGGACAGACCAAACTAATGTTAGAGCAGATCCTTACGGATATTCAGAAAGCAGATCCGGATTTTGATATTGCACTGCTTCGTTATTTTAATCCGATCGGGGCGCATGAAAGCGGATTGATCGGTGAGGCACCGAATGGAATTCCGAATAACCTGTTGCCATATGTTGCGAAAGTTGCAGCAGGAGTATTAGACAAGGTGAATGTATTTGGTGATGACTATGATACACCGGATGGAACCGGCGTGAGAGACTATATCCATGTAGTTGACCTTGCGAAGGGACATGTGTGTGCGGTGAAGAGATTATTAGAACATCCGGGACTGGTAATCTATAATCTTGGTACCGGCGTCGGATATTCGGTGCTGGATATTATTCATAACTTTGAAAAGGCATGTGGCAAGAAGATTCCGTATGTAATTGCTCCAAGAAGACCGGGTGATATTGCAACCTGTTACTCTGATCCATCCAAGGCAGAAAGAGAACTGGGATGGAAAGCACAATATGGCATTGATAGAATGTGCGAGGATGCTTGGAGATGGCAGACGATGAATCCTAATGGATATGATGCAGTATCCAATCAGTAGATCAGAGGAGGAATGCAATGAAAAATTTGTTGTTTATAGTGAATCCTTCAGCCGGAAGAAAACATATAAAAGGAAAATTGCTTGATATTGTGGATCTGTTTGTAAAAGCAGAATATAATGTCAGGGTGTATCCGACACAGGCCAAAAAAGATGCCACAAGAATTGTGAACGAAGAGGGATGGTTATACGACCTGATCGTTTGTGCGGGAGGAGACGGAACATTAGATGAGGTAATTGCAGGATATATGCAGTGTGGTTGTGATACCCCGATCGGCTATATCCCAGCAGGATCAACGAATGATTTTGCACGGAGTCTGAATATTCCAAAGGATGCAATCCGCGCGGCAAAACGAATTGTCAAATATTCTCCAAAACCGATTGATATCGGTACATTTAATGGAGATTGTTTTGTGTATGTTGCAGCATTTGGTGCATTTAGTGCAGTCAGTTATTCAACACCGCAGGAATATAAGAATCATTTAGGACATATGGCATATATTTTGGAAGGAATCCGAAGTGTGCCAAGTCTGACATCCTATCACATGAAAGTGGAATATGACGGCAATGTAATTGAGGATGATTTTTTGATCGGAATGATCACGAATTCTTTGACGGTTGGTGGATTTCCGAATCCGAATTCCAAGATTGCACAGTTGGATGACGGAATGTTCGAGGCGTTGCTGGTGAAGTATCCGACCAATCCGATCGATCTGCAGGCAACGGTTTCTGCTTATCTGATGGGTGAATTCAATCCGGAGTATATGTATCAGTTTAAGGCTAGAAAGATATGTGTAAATAGTCCGGAGCCGGTTGCGTGGACCTTAGATGGCGAATTTGGCGGCAATGTAACTTATGCAGAGGTTAATAATATGCAGCATGCGATCAACATCATTAAAAAGTAACGTAGTATCAGCATTGTGAATAGGAAAGAATAAAGATAAAGGGGAACAGATCATGGGTAAATATTTTGGTACAGATGGATTTCGAGGCGAGGCAAATGTGGATCTAACAGTAGAACATGCCTACAAGGTTGGAAGATATCTCGGTTATTATTATGGAAAGAATTACGAAGATGGTAAAGCAAGCATTGTGATCGGAAAGGATACGAGGCGTTCTTCTTATATGTTCGAGTATTCATTAGTTGCAGGTCTGACTGCGAGTGGAGCAGACGTGTATCTGATGCATGTTACTCCGACACCGAGTGTGTCATATATTGTAAGATTAGATGAATTTGACTGCGGAATTATGATCTCTGCCAGTCATAATCCATATTATGACAATGGAATCAAAGTAATCAATGGACAGGGGTACAAATTAGAGGCAGATGTAGAAGCTGAGATTGAGGCATACATTGACGGTGAGATCCCGGAGATTCCATTTGCAAAGAGAGAACAGATCGGTAAGACGGTAGACTATGCAATGGGACGGAATCGCTACATTGGATATCTGATGACATTGGCAACCCGTTCTTATAAGAACAAGAGAGTTGGACTGGATTGTGCAAACGGTGCATCTTCTACAGTAGCCAAGGCGGTATTTGAGGCATTAGGAGCCAAGACTTATGTGATCAACAACAATCCGGACGGAACGAATATTAACAATAACTGCGGTTCTACGCATATTGAACAGTTACAGAAGCTGGTAGTGGATAAACAGTTAGATATTGGATTTGCCTATGATGGAGATGCAGACAGATGTCTGGCAGTTGATGAAAAAGGCGAGATCATTGATGGAGATAAGATTCTGTATGCCTGCGGATGTTATCTGTCTGAACGTGGAGAATTGAATAATAATACAGTAGTTACGACGATCATGTCGAATTTGGGACTTTACAAAGCCTTGGATAAAAAAGGAATTTCTTATGAGAAGACAGCGGTCGGTGACAAATATGTATTTGAGAATATGATGGAAAATGGACATTCTCTTGGTGGAGAACAGAGTGGTCATATTATTTTCAGTAAATATGCGACAACCGGAGATGGTGTGCTTACTTCAATCAAATTAATGGAAGTAATCCTGGAGAAGAAGGTAAATGCTTCTGAGCTGTTCCGTGACCTCAAGATCTATCCGCAGTTATTACAGAATGTACGGGTTAAGAGTAAGCCGGAGGCAAAAGCAGATCCGGATGTTCAGGCAGCAGTGGAAAAGGTTACAAAGGCATTAGGAGACGAAGGACGAATCCTGCTTCGCGAAAGTGGTACGGAGCCGGTGATCCGTGTTATGGTAGAAGCAGCAACGGATGATCTGTGCAAACAGTATGTAGATGAAGTGGTACAGGTGATCAAAGATAAAGGCCATGAGGCATAAAACGGAGAGGGATATGAACGGTAAGAGTACATATAGAAAAGCATGCAAAGGAATCCTGCTTGTGTTAGTGATTACCTGCATATTGGGAAACATATCAATCACTGCAAACGCAGCAACGAAAAATGCATGGAAAAAGGGATGTTATTACGATCAGAATGGCGAGAAAGTCACCAATGACTGGGTGGAATACAAAGGAAACAGATATTATGTAAACAAAAAAGGAAAAAAGGTGATCGGTTGGAATCGAATCGGCTCTTCTTACTATTTCTTCAACCAAAAAGGAAATAATTATCAGTCAGGGAAACCGATCGGGGCACAGATTACCAAACTCAGTAAAGGTGCAATCACCATGGGAATTGATATATCCACCTGGCAGGGAAATGTGGACTGGGATAAGATCAAGGCAGCGGGTGTTGATTTTGTAATGATCCGTATCGGATACGGAAAGGGAAGATATGGATCAAAAAGTTGTACGTTGGATAATCGGTTTGAGTCTTATGTAGCAGGTGCGACAAAGGTTGGAATTCCAATCGGTGTGTATTTTTACTCCTATGCAACGAGCGAAAAAGAAGCATTAAAAGAAGCAGAATTTACAATCAAAAAGTTGCAGGATATTCCGGTTAATTTTCCGGTAGCGTATGATGTGGAGGATGCTCATATCCTGAACAAGACAACAAAGAAACTGCGCACCTCCATGATAAAAACATATTGCGATACGATTGCGGCAGCGGGATATTATCCAATGTATTACAGTAATCAGAACTGGTACAATAATTATCTGGATGCGGAGCAGTTGGAAGATTATGATTTCTGGTATGCCAGATATACGAACAAAGAACCTGACATAACCGAATATCCGTATACGATATGGCAGGCGACTTCGACACAGAAGATTGATGGTATTACAGAAAATACGGTCGACATTGATTTTCTTTATAAAGACTATCGGGAAATCATCAGCGAAAGAACCAAAGCGTTGAAATACGGATGGCATAAAGAAGGAAAGAACCGTCAATATTATTATCAGGGAAAACGTAAGAAGAATGGCTGGTTCACGATTGCCGGACATACTTATTATATGGGTAGTCACGGTGCAACGACCGGATGGAAGACAATACAGAAACAACGGTACTATTTTAACAGCAAAGGTGAAATGCAGACAGGATTTGTTAAGATCGGCACACATATTTATCTGTTTGGTGATGATGGAACATTACAGTTAAAGACCAAAGAGCCGGGAGTAACGATCAATAGTAAGGGAATTTGCCGTGTGAAAAAAGGATGGTATCAGAATAGAAAGGGCAAATATTTCTATCGCAATAGTAACGGATCAATTGCAAAGAACAAATGGATCTCTACAAAAGGGAAAAAGTATTATGTAGATGGAAAAGGATACCGGGTAACCGGATTCCGGATCATTAAGAAAAAGAAGTACTATTTTAACAAAAAAGGCGAGATGGTACGCGGCAAGACGATTAAGATTCGGGGTCGCAAATATACATTCCGGAAAAATGGACAGTTGAAATAAAGGAGCTGGCTGTAATTATGAAAAAAAGAGAAAAATTTAAAAGATTGATCAATTTTTTAGAGGGTTTTGTGATATTAGCAGCCCATACGATGTTGTTCGCATTTGTATGGTATGGTTCTTATGTTAAGCAGTTAGATATTCCATTTTTCCGTCGTGGTGACTGGGCAGTGATCGGTGTATATGCATTGATCCTGTTTTTGCTGACACATTTATATGGGGGATTTAAGATAGGATATTTACGGTTAATGGACGTATTATATTCACAGATTCTGTCCCTGATCTGTGCGAATGTGGTGGCTTATATCCAGGTCGTATTGATCAGTAGAGAGTATTTAAGCACCGTTCCTATTTTGAAGATGACCATTGTGCAGATTGCGATCATATTATTATGGGTATTTATATGTAAGCTGATCTATGCGGCGTTGTACCCGCCAAGACAGATGCTGCTTGTCTGCTATGACCGCGATCCGGATGATATGATCAATAAAATGAGTTCCAGACAGGATAAGTATGAGATCTGTGATATTGCGGATCTGAATGAAGAATCGTTAGACAGTGTTTGTGATATGGTGACGGAATATGAGGCGGTATTGATCTATGATATTCCGGCATATGAGAGAAATATTATCTTAAAACATTGCTTTACGGAAGGTGTCAGAACATATGTTACACCGAAGATATCGGATATTTTGCTCCGTGGTGCGGATAATATTCATTTGTTTGACACACCATTGTATCTTTCAAGAAACCAGGGGCTTTCAGCGGATCAGCTGATGTTTAAACGGTTACTGGATCTGGTAGTGTGCGTACCTGTTTCGGTTATTTTAATGCCGTTATTTCTGCTGATCTCTCTTTTGATCAAGCTGTATGATGGAGGCCCGGTACTATACAAACAGCCGAGATTGACGATTAATGGAAAAGTATTCAATATATATAAGTTCCGGAGTATGCGTATGGATTCGGAAAAGGCGGGTGCACAGCTTGCAAAGAAAAATGACGACCGCATTACACCAGTCGGACGGGTATTGCGTGCATTGCACTTTGATGAGTTTCCACAGCTGATCAATATTATAAAGGGTGACATGTCGTTAGTCGGACCAAGACCGGAACGACCGGAGATTGCCAAACAGTATAAGGAGATTATTCCGGAATTTGATTTCCGATTGAAGGTAAAAGCCGGACTTACCGGATACGCACAGGTGTATGGTAAATATAATACAACACCATACGATAAGTTAAAACTGGATCTTACCTATATTGAGAATTATACATTCTGGTTAGATATCAAGCTGATGTTCCTTACATTTAAGATTCTGTTCCAGAAAGAGAATACAGAAGGAATTGATGCAAATCAGGTTACTGCGATCAAATCAGAGAAGGAGTAATCAGATGAATTATCAGGCAATGATGAAGGTGTTGGTATCAGAAGCGGTAAGGATTGCAACATTTCCGTTTCGGATCCTGCCAATCCGAAAAAACAGAATACTGTTTACAGGGTTGACCGGAGGCAGGAATTATGATTATTCCTGTAATCCCAAATATCTCTATGAATATATGAGGGATCATTTCCCGGGACAATATGAGTATGTCTGGGCGGTCAGTGATTGTGAAAAATACAGATTTTTAGAAGAAGAAGGAGTGAAGTTGATTCGGCACTTTGCTGTTTCTTCTTTTCCTATGTTATTAACTTCAAAAGTGATCGTGACAAATGGTTCCTATGCGCCATGGTTTCCGTTCCGGAAGAAACAGTATGTGATCAATACCTGGCATGGCGGCGGAGCTTATAAAAAGGTTGAAAACGGAAGACCGGATGCAGACTGGGCAACGAAAAAGAGAGCAGAATTCTGTGCGCATAATATTGATCTGTTTGTTGCAAGCTGCAAGATACAGGAAAAAGAAATGATCCAAAAGACATTTTGCTATAAAGGTGAGGTCGTGCGTGCGGGAACACCAAGAAATGACAGGATTGTCAACGGAGATATAGAGGATATGGCACGAAAAGTGCGTTCGCATTATCATATTCCGGAGGATGGAAAGGTTGTGTTATATGCTCCGACATACCGGAATCCGAGTGAGCCGGTTGTATTTGACAGCGATTTGATTCTATCCCGCCTGCAGAGTGGAGCATGTTCTGGTTTATTGCCGGAGCATCAAAATGACACCGGGAAATGGTATTTTATGTGTCGGTTTCATCGATATCAGGAGCCGGACGGTCCGATTCGGGTGAAAGGAGAACACATTCTGAATGTAGCGGATTATCCGGATATGCAGGAACTGTTATGTGCAGCAGACGTACTGATCACGGATTATTCATCCTGCGTGTGGGATTACGGATTTCTGAATAAGCCGTGTTTTTTATATGTACCGGATAAGCAGGAATATATGGAACTGACCGGGTTTTATGTAAATGTAAACGAATGGCCGTTCGGACAGGCACAAACGATGCAGCAGCTTGTTGATCTGCTCTGTACATATAATGCGGATGAACAAAAAGAAGCGTTTCATCAACATTTAGAGCGGTTGGGAAGTTATGAAACAGGAGAAAGCTGTAAACAGATAGCGGCATATATCTGTAAGAATTGTAATTGAGATTATTCTGTGTTAGAATGTAGCAGATAAGGAGATATTATATTATGAAACGTTTTATTGATGATGTAGTGAAGTATTATAATTACGCTGTAAGATCAGCGAAGTCGGCATTGAAGACAGAGGTTGCAAATTCTTATCTGAATTGGATATGGTGGATCTTAGATCCGTTGTTTACCATGGTAATTTACTATATTATATTTGGTGTGGTATTCAAGGCAAAAGAGCCGTATTTTACGACGTTTATTTTTATCGGTTTGACGATGTGGTCATTCTTTAATAAAAATGTTGTTCAGAGTGTGAATATGATCAAACGTAACAAACCGATTGTTACGAAAGTATACCTTCCGAAGTTCATCCTGCTGTTATCTAACATGATGGTGAATGGATTTAAGATGCTGATCTCATGGGCAATTGTTGTTATTATGATGATCTTTTCACGGGTTGGCATTTCGTGGGATATTTTTGCGTTTATTCCGGTTATGGTGGTTTTAGTGTTGTTTACATTTGCAGTTTGCGTGAATCTGATGCATTACGGCGTATTTATTGAAGATTTGTCAAATGTGATCAATATATCATTTAAGTTACTTTTTTATATGACAGGTATTTTCTATAATATTGATAAACGAATCGGTGCAGACAATCCGTTTGTTGCGAAGATTTTAACGCTTTGTAATCCAATGGCAATGCTGTTGCACGATATGCGTAATGCTTTGATCTACCATAAGGGACCGCACTGGATCGGACTTCTTGTATGGGGTGCGATCAGTGTATTGCTCGCAATTATCGGTGTGCGTAAGATATATAAGAATGAAAACAGTTATGTAAAAGTAATTTAGCGGAGGAATGTGAAAGGAATGGATCAGATAGTACAGACGGAACCGAATAAGGATGATATTGCCATTGAGGTAAAGGATCTTTGTATTGGATATAAGAATATTAAGGCATACTCGATCAAGAAGAGTCTGTTGAAGTTGAAGAAAGTTCAGATTGATGAATTCAAAGCAGTCAATAATGTATCATTTGAGGTGAAGAAAGGCGAGATTCTTGGAATTATCGGCAAGAACGGAAGCGGGAAATCTACAATGTTAAAGGCACTGGCGGGTATTTTCTGTCCGGATTCCGGAACGATTGACCTGAAGGGGCATACCGTGTCGTTGCTTTCAATCGGTGTTGGATTTCAAAAGGAAGTAACCGGACGTGAGAATATTCTGTTGTCCGGAATGCTGCTTGGTTTCTCAGAGGAAGAGATTCGTGAGAAAATGCCGCAGATTATTGAATTTGCAGAGCTTGGCAAATTCATTGATATGCCGGTCAAGACATATTCGAGTGGTATGTATTCGAAGCTGGCATTTTCGATCACTGCGATTTTAGAAACAGAGATTATGCTGATCGATGAGGTGCTGAGTGTAGGAGATGAGCACTTTAAGAAGAAAAGTTATGCCAAAATGAAACAACTGATCTCAAATCGTGATCGTACCGTTATTATTGTTTCGCATAGTATAACAACATTGAAGGATCTGTGTGATAAGGTTATGTGGATGCATGAGGGCGAGATCAAGAAGATTGGAACGCCGGAGGAGATTCTTCCGGAATATCAGGAGTTTATGAAATAGTGATTCGTAAAGTATGCAAATGGGTTGTCTTTAAAATTGTTTATCCTTTGTGGTATTTTCTCTTTTCCAGAAGGAAGGTAGAGAAGAATTTCTATATATTTGTAGAAAATCATATGGAAAAGCCGGGTGATAATTTTGAGTTATTGTATAGGCGGCTGGAACAGCAGGGGGCACATGTAAAGGTGCATTATCTCAAAGTGTATGAGGGGAACTATTTACAGATTGTAAAGAGAAGTCTTTCGCTTATACGGGATATGGCAGTTGCACAGGGTGTGTTTTTGTCAGAGTCTAATAGTCTGTTTGGCGCATTTACCCTTCGAAAAGAGACACAACTTGTTCAGGTATGGCATGCGTGCGGAGCGTTTAAGCGCTGGGGCAGAAGCGTGGCAGACAAGACATTTGGAGAAGGGATGGAAGAGCTGACGACATATAACGGGCATCGGAATTACACGTTGGTTCCGGTGAGCGGAGAAGAAGTATGCTGGGCTTATGAGGAAGCATTTGGCCTGGAAGATTCGGAAGTGGTCGAACCCTTAGGTGTCAGCCGGACAGATGTCTACTTCCATCCGGAAATGGTGAAAAAGGCTGAAGCGTGCCTGCGTGAGGCGATACCGTGGAAAGGAGAACGGAAGATCTTATTGTATGCACCGACATTTCGTGGAGATATTAAGAATGCCCATATGCCGGATGCTTTAGATCTTGATATGCTTTATAAGGCTCTGCATCAGGAGTATATTATTCTGATCAGGAACCATCCGTTTGTGAAGCAGAAGATGGATATTCCCAAAGAATATCAGGAATTTGCAATGGAAATAAAAGATGAACTGACAACGTCACAACTGTTAATGGTAGCAGATTGTTGTATTACGGATTATTCATCAATTGTTTTTGAATATTCCCTGATGGAGAAACCGATGTTGTTTTTTGCCTATGATCTGGCAGAATACTATGATGAAAGAGGCTTTTATTATCCCTACGAGACGTTTGTGCCGGGAAAGATTGTCACAACCACGGAAGGGATTATAGAAGGATTACGTGTTTGGAGTGACAAAGACAGAGAACGCATTGTTGATTTTAAAGCAAGATACATGAGTGGCTGCGATGGAAAGGCAACGGAGCGTATCCTGCAAAGAATGAATCAGATAGCAGCAAAACAGGAGGAAAAAAATGATGGAAAATAGCAATGTATTTGGAGTTGTTTTGGCGGGCGGAAAAGGAACCCGCATGGGAAATGTAGAGAAGCCGAAACAGTTTATGGAAATTGGCGGAAAGCCGATCATCATCCATACCGTGGAGAAGTTTGTACTGAACACAGAATTTGAAAAAGTGTTGGTTCTTTCGCCAAAACAGTGGATCAAGCACACAGAAGATCTGATCAGAAAATACATTCCGGATTCTTCCAGAGTGGTTGTGATCGAAGGCGGCAGCACCAGAAATGAAACCATTATGAATGCCATCGGATATATTGAGGCAGAGGGAAAATTAAATGCGGACACCATCATTGTAACACATGATTCGGTAAGACCATTCCTGACACATCGTATTTTAGAAGAAAATATCCGATATACCAAAGAGTATGGGGCATGCGATACCGTGATCGCAGCTACCGATACCATTGTAGAGAGTAATGACCACATGCTTGTAACAAGTATTCCGGATCGTTCCACAATGTACCAGGGACAGACTCCACAGTCTTTTAAGGCACAACATTTAAGAGATCTGTATCAGTCTCTGTCAGAGGAAGAGAAGAAGATTCTGACAGATGCATGTAAGATTCTTGTCATTAAGGGAGAGAAGATTCATCTTGTGGAAGGAGAAGTATCGAACATTAAAATCACATATCCATATGATCTTCGTGTAGCAGAAGCATTGTTAGGAGGCAAATAATATGTTAAATGCGGTATATCAGTTAAAAAAACCACGTCAATTTGAGATGGTGTACAAAGATATTACATTAGATAACGAGCATATTATTGTCAGACCAACTCATTTATCGATCTGTAATGCGGATCAGCGTTATTATCAGGGGAACCGGCCGGAGGAGATTTTACAGAAAAAATTGCCGATGGCATTGATTCATGAAGCAATCGGTCAGATTATTTACGATCCGACCGGAACCTTTCAGGTGGGAGACCGTGTAGTGATGATCCCGAATCTGCCGGTAGAAGAGGATGACATTATTGCAGAGAATTATCTCCGCTCCTCTAAGTTCCGTGCCAGTGGAACAGATGGATTTTTGCAGGAATATATTCAGACGGTGCCGGATCGTTTAGTAAAACTTCCGGATAATATGAATCTGACGGTTGCTGCATTTACCGAGTTCGTAAGTGTTAGTTTTCATGCAATTCATCGTTTTTTCAATACAGCACATGCAAGAAGAAATGAGATTGCAGTCTGGGGAGATGGCAATTTAGGTTATACCACTTCTTTATTGTTAAAAAGCATGTATCCGGAAATAAAAGTATACGTTATGGGTGTGAATGAATCCAAATTAAATGATTTTACCTTTGCAGACGGAACGTATCTGATCAATGAGATACCGGAAGATTTTGCGGTCGACCACGCATTTGAATGTGTGGGTGGTAACGCCGCACATCGGGCGATCAATCAGATCATTGATTATATTCGTCCGGAGGGAACGATTGGTATATTAGGAGTATCAGAGGATCTTGCACCGATCAACACAAGAATGGTTTTAGAAAAAGGTCTGCGTATTATCGGAAGCAGCCGGAGTGGACGTAAGGATTATGTCGGATTAGTGCAATTATATCGTGAACAGCCTCAGATTGTGGATTATCTGGAAAATATCGTAGGCGAACAGATTGTGATACGGGAGATAAAGGATATTTCCAAAGCGTTTGAAACGGATATTCATAAACTTATCGGTAAAACGATCATGATATGGGATAAATAAAGAAAGAGAGAGAGACGAATGGCCAGCATTAAGGAAACATTGAAAAGCACATTTGCATATAAAGTATACAGTTTTATCAGAAAACTGCCTCGAAGAGTCCGGAACCGTTGGCATAAGTTCTATACACTAAAGGTGTTATATCCTTCTATCTATAGAAAATATGCAAAGCAGCCGGTAAAAGAGGACAAAGTGGTGTTTATTGAAATCCGTCAGCCTGTTATTACAAACAGTTTTCAGGTATTGTATCAGGATCTGAAAAAGAATTACCGGTTTGACATTCATGAGCATTTTCTACGGACAACATTTGTTACGAGAAAAGAGCATGTAGAACGGTGTAAGGCAATGATCAGGGATATCGCAGATGCAAAATATGTGTTTTTAAATGAAGCATCTAATGTAGTCAGTTCCGTACCGATGAGACCGGAGACGATCCAGACACAACTCTGGCATGGCTGCGGTGCATTTAAGAAATTTGGCATGAGTACGGCAGACATGATCTTTGGTGATAACCGCAAGAATATGCTGAAGTATCCGTTTAATAAGCATTATACGCATGTCACGGTCAGCAGCCCGGAAGTTGTGTGGGCATATGAAGAAGCAATGAATCTGAAACCGGAGGACGGGATTGTCAAGCCGGTCGGAAGCAGCCGGACGGATGTATTTTTTAACAAAGAATTCATTGAACAGGCATATGAGAAGCTGCATACACTGATGCCGGAGAGTAAAGGGAAAAAGGTTATCCTGTTTGCTCCTACATTCCGTGGACGTGTAGCAAAGGCACAGTCGCCGGATTGTTTTGATGTAGAACAGTTTTATAAGAATTTCTCGGATGAATATGTTTTGGTATTTAAGCATCATCCACTGGTGCGTGTGCGACCGGAGATACCGGAAGAGTACAGCAGGTTTGCGGTTGATTTTACAGATACTATGACGATTGATGAGCTGCTTTGTGTATCGGATATCTGTATTTCGGATTATTCATCACTTGTGTTTGAATATTCATTGTTTGAGAGACCGATGCTCTTTTATGCATATGATCTGGATGAATATTTTGACTGGCGTGGTTTCTATTATGATTATTTTGAACTTGCACCGGGGCCGATCTGCAAGACAAATGAGGAAATGATTGATTATATTAAGAATATTGACGAACGGTTTGACAAAGACAGGGTTATTGCATTCAAAGAGAAATTTATGAGTGCCTGTGATGGACATGCAACGGAACGAATCGAGAATCTTGTTTTTGGAAATGCATTAGAAACTTATCATAAATAGAAGAAAATGAGGCATGGAGGAGAATGGATCAATGTCAGAGGTGAAAGTTTCGGTTATTATGCCGGTATATAATGTAGAGAAATATCTACGTCAATCGCTCGATAGTGTATTAGCACAGACATTGTCTGAGATTGAGATTATATGTGTAGATGATGGCTCAACAGATGGCTCATATGATATTCTTGAAGAATATGCGGCAAAGGATCAACGGATTACCGTACTCAAACAGCAGAATCAGTATGCAGGAGTTGCGAGAAACCATGGATTGGAGAAAGCCGGTGGCAAGTATGTTGTATTCTGGGATTCCGATGATTTCTTTGAGAAAAATGCTTTACAATTATTGTACGAGCAGGCGGAAAAGGATCAGGCAGAGATCACAGTGTGCGGTGCAAACCGGTATGACGATCAGTTGGATGAGATTGTGCTGACGAATGTTTATCTTATGCAGGATCGTTTGCCGGACAAGACCCCATTTTCGAGACAGGACATGGGTGCATATATCTTTAATTTTGCAACAAATGTTCCATGGAATAAGCTGTACCTGACGGCATTTATCAAACAGCATGCACTACGATTTGAGGCAAGAAGACAGGCAAATGACACATATTTTGTCATAATGGCATTCTATTATGCACAGAAAATTACCGTTGTAAGGGAGAATCTGATCAATTACCGGATCGGTACGCAGACCAGTATTACAGACCGGTCGTCCCAGACTCCGTTTTGTGCTTATGAGGCATATCTGGAGATTCTGCATACATTAGAACAACAACCGGACTATGAAGGGGCACTGAAACAGAGCTTTATCAATCGTGCATTAAGTGGATTTATGGTATTGCTTACGATTCAGACATCCTTTGAGTCTTATCGAATGATCTACGAAAAATTGTTATCTGAAGGATTTGCTGCATTTGAGATCAATCAGCATGGTAAAGATTATTTTCACAGTGAATGGATGTATGAAGATTATTTGTTAATGCAGAAAATGAAACCGGAAGATTTTCTTTTGTATAAGTTTAAGTCGACGAAAGATGAGTTGAAGGTTAAGAATTCCCGTATTCGTAAGCTGAGAGAACGACGCGAGGAATTAAAGGCAAGACGGGACGAGTTGAAGGAACAATTGCGCGAGCAAAGAAAGATTGCCAGAGAGCAGCAAGGT
>ERZ1034925.387-NODE-387-length-20581-cov-7.113222_pt1 | contig 20581 bp, 20 predicted proteins | sample MGYA00520687_ERZ1034925 | MGnify/ENA primary metagenome ERZ1034925 (study PRJEB33766, sample SAMN09781758) | gut metagenome | biome: gut microbiome | host: Homo sapiens | place: Madagascar | study: EMG produced TPA metagenomics assembly of the PRJNA485056 data set... | reverse complement strand
CGATATAATTTTGGAAGATAAATCCCAAATATTATCAGAAAGTAATACTATAACAATATTCAAAAAACACAAATCTGATGGAGTTGAATATCTTTTACCAGAGTTTAAATACAATGTAATAACAGTAAACAACGGTTTGGCAACCTGCAGTTTTGATTATCCGTACACAGATGATATTGAAAAACCTTCAAAATCAGATATTGCAAAATCTTCAATGATTGTTAGCTCTGGCGGTACAAATTTCTATAAAACAAATATTTCTCAAACCGCACTACAAGACAGCGAGGTTACAATAAAGGATTTTGACAAATTCGCAACCCAAATGATTGGTACAAACTTCAAAAACCCACTAACATTAGATAGCAATATAATTACTACAAAAACAGATAATATAAATGAAACATTAATGTTTAAAGATAAACTAAACATTCATGATGGGGCTTCTAATTTAAGTATTATACCATATTATAGTGCAAAACTAAAAAAACATAAAGTAAAAGGATATACAAAGATTGATACATATAAACTCATAGTTGGAATAAAAATTTCTGATAAAGGTAAAATTATTAGTGAAAAAAGTTTAACTCAAGATTTTACAATAACGCTACCATTAAAAAATGAAAAACCGACATTACAAATTGAATTATTAAAGGTGATTTATCCAACATTACAACAACTTGTAAATAGCCTTAAATAATAAAACCTTGGAAACCAATCTGCACCTTGGAAATTTGAAAAAGAGAATTTTGAAGAATATTTGATAAAAATGAACCAAAATTTGGGAATAAAAATTCTCTAAATAAAATCACATACTAAAAACCGCCCTATTGAGGCGGTTTTTGCAAATTCTATCTTCACTTATTCTCTAAGTTTCGACTAAAAAACGGAGTAATAGGGATTTGAACCCTAGATGCAGATTGCTCCACATAACACCTTAGCAGGGTGCCGCCTTCAGCCACTCGGCCATTACTCCATCTCTATTTAGTTTTCGCAACTCTTCTCCAAATTGCGACATGTGCGTACTTCAATAATAGCATAAATATTTTTTTTAGCAAATTTATTTTTTATCCAGCCATCAACTCCTATTAAAATTCTCCCAAACAGGCAACCTCTCACCACCTCATATACCAGTAATTTCCAAATTATTCTTGACGCTAAGCCAATATTAGAGTACAATACATAGTATTAAGAGGATTAAATTATGATTGAAATGAAAGTTATGGGCATAGCCCTTGATACAAGAACAGGTTCTCCTATCGTTGTGCTTCACGACAAAGATAACCGAAAAGCTCTTCCTATCTGGATTGGCTCAGCTGAGGCAAGTGCTATTATCAGAAAAATAGAAAATCTTACTGTCGCTCGTCCAATGACGCACGATTTGATTATTAATATTATCGAAAAAACAGGCTACACACTTGATAAAGTAGAAATTAATGACGTCGAAAAAGACACCTACTATGCAACTTTATTCTTAATAAATGATGAAGGTCAAACACTTGAAATCGACTCTCGCCCATCAGATGCAATTGCTGTTGCAATAAGAGTTGACGCACCAATCTTTGTTACAGCAAATGTTATTTCAAACGGCTCTGTTTCTACAGATTCTGCAAAAGACGAAGAAGAAGCTCAAGAATTCAAAAAATTCGTCCAAAGTATCAAACCTTCTGACTTTGCAAAATTGATGAAAAAGAATGACCACCACGAAAGTGATCAATAAGATTATTAAGAATGTAAATATTTTCTAAAAACTTGAAATTCACCTGATTTTCAAGTTTTTAAATATACAAGGACAACTATTATGATTAAAGGCATAGACGCAATACAACAGAATAATATCTATAAGGTTAATGCGGTCCAGCTTTTTGGAAACCAGCGGCAAGCACCGACTGAAAACAATCCGTTTAATTCTAGTTTGTTTGGCGAACAGCTCAATGGAAATTACAACCTTAACCACCCGAGAGTTGCCGGAGAAAGTAGCTTTCAGGCAAACAACCTTGATCTGCTAGCATAAGTTTTTAATATTTCTTAATGATTTACAAGATTTTAACAATTTTACCCCAAAAATTTCCTTTATATAAATACAGGGAAAATTATGGGGTAATTTACTATGGGAATACAAAAGTTATTTGGAATTGGAGTTGCTAGCCCGTCGCAAGGGGTTACACCTCTTCAGCCTTCAAGAGTTGGCGGTAATTTTGTAAAAAACACCTTCAACTATGGTACAGCAAATCCAAATCAGCCAAACCAGATTGTTGCAGAAAATAATCCGTTGGGGCTTCCTTCAAAAGGAACTAAGCTCTATTGTTTAGGATAACAAAAAATTATTTTTAGTATTCGTGCTATAAACGAGTTTTGTAGCGCTAAATGTTGGCATGTAAGCATAAGGCTTGCATGCTTTCTTTTTGAATCCGCAAAGCCCGATAATCTTTTCATCATCATTAAAAAGTTTTTTAATAAATTCCATATACCAATCCTTCTATTTTTATTGTACAATATTTTTAATGACAAGTAAAGTTAAGTCAATAAAAGGAGAAAAATTATGGCACAAAAAATTTCAAAAGATATGAATATTATGGAAATCGTACAACTTTGCCCTGAAAGCGTTGCTGTATTCCAAAAATACGGTTTGGGCTGTATTGGTTGTGCAGCAGCACACTTCGAAAATTTGGAAGCCGGAGCAAAAGTTCATGGTTTTAATCCGGACGACATGGTTGATGATATTAACGCTATTATTGAAGCTAATTCATAATTCAAATAAGGAAGAACTTACAAAAAAAAGGCAGAAACTCGTTTCTGTCTTTTTTAATGCGATTTAATTCAAAACCTCAAACGCTGTATTTACAACGATTTCAATATTAAACTCAATTTCTTCTCCTTGTTGAGTCGAAATCCAAATCAAATATTCTATATTACCGGAAGGTCCTTTTATTGCCGAATAAGTCAAGTCGTTAATCTTGTAGCCCAAATCTTTAGCACAATTAATGACATTTTGAATAACTTCTTGATGAACCTTTTTATCACGGACAACGCCACCTTTTTCGACTTTTTCTTTACCAGCCTCAAATTGCGGTTTGATAAGTAAAATCATTTCATGGAAATCCGGACTTAAAAGTGTTTTCAAATTCGGCAAAACCTTTGTAAGAGAAATAAACGACATATCGCTCACCAACAAATCCGCAATTGGTTCGTTTTCGGCATAAATGTCTGCAAAGGCACAGTTTTTAAGGTTCGTTCGTTCAATCGGTTTAACACGAGCGTCAGAGCGGATTTTCCAGTCTAGCTGTCCATAACCGACATCTGCGGCGTAGACAAACTTTGCTCCATTTTGAAGTAAACAATCGGTAAAACCGCCAGTCGAGGCACCTGCATCAAGACAAATTCGCCCTTCTACTTTTACAGGGAATGTATCCAGAGCTTTTTTGAGCTTAAAACCACCACGAGACACGTAAGGCATAGATTTTACGACGATTTCATATTCTTTTGCAGGATTAATCTGAAAACCGGCTTTTGTAATATATTCGTCATTGATTTTCACATGTCCAGCTAAAATTGCAGCTGCTGCCTTGCTTTTTGTTTCAAAATAGCCTAAATCAGTTAGATATTTGTCCAGTCTTTCTTTCATAATTCTAAATTATCATAAATAAAATTTAGTTTGTAGTAAAATTAAACTATGATTAAGTCAGATATTATAAAAATAAAAAAAATCGAAAATTTTGATAATATTTATATTGAACAAGAATTGTCGAGTAAATACAATTCTGTCATTCGTTGGGCAATTGTTGAAATCACTGACAACGAACTTATCATAAGCGTTTCTTACGAAATGTAACAAATTTTGTTTTTGATATAAAGAAATTATTGTTGTATGCCGATGTATTTATTGTAGGAGAATAATTATGTCTAATTTAAGTGTACAACAGCAACAACAATTAAGCATATACTTGAAGAAAAACCCTAAAATATCTCGTGAAAAAGCAATAAAATTGCTGTTCGGGGGGGGGGGCAAAAGCCCCGTCTGACAAGGGGTTAGCCATTGAACACAAACAAAAATCAAATCAAACTCAAACTATCTACTTGCAATCAGGAAGAAAGGTGGTTTATACAAGGCTAAAAAATGGGGGATTAGCTTGCAAGTATTATGGTGCAGATGGAACACAACTTAAACCTGAATACTTTAAAAAAGTAGAAGGCAATATTTCAATTTCAGCAGATGGAACAAGTTACACAATCACAAAAAATGGCAAAAAAAGTAAGCTAACGAAAGCGAAAGATGCCAGACTCGGGGCAATTGATCAAAATATCGTAAAATTAAACAATCAGGAAAAAAGGTTAAAAAAGACCAAAAAAGAGCAAGGTTTTATTGGCAAAGGCTGGGACTGGTTTAAAAATAAAACCGGAATAGGCGATAGCTCTGATAAAGCTCAAACACAAATAGATTCGGAACGTAAATTGCTTATGCAAATGCGAAAATCTGGTGCCAAAATCAGTAAATCGGAATTTGAAAAAATTACCGGTCAAAAATGTACTCCTGCTAATATGAAAAAATTTCAGCAAGGTGACTTTTCACAGGCAGCTAACAAAGTTTCAGGATACCAAGAGGGGCAAGAAATGGCTGTTGATGTAGCAGCAGACGTCGTTTCTGGGGTTGCGTCATTTACTACCTATACTGTTGCGGTAGCAGCGGCTCCATTCACCGGAGGTGCGAGTATTGCACTTGGAGTTGTAGTTGCAGCCGGAACAGGCGCATTAATAAAAAGTGGAGTAAAGGCCGCAGATGCTTATTCCGGAGGGCGAAAATATACCTTTGATGATTTAAAAAAAGATGCCGGAACTGGTGCAGTATCTGGTATGTTAGCACCAGTGACAAGTGGTGTTGGCGGAGCTGTCGGAAAAACAGTTGCAACTAAATTAGGCTTGCAGACTGTAAAAACCGTGGGTAAAGAAATAGCAGAAGATGTTGTAGAAAATAGTTTTAAACAAACATTAAAAACATCTTTGCAAAATCCGGGAGCGTTCAAATTTGTTGGAGAGGGTGTAGGCAAAAAGACTCTTGCTTACGGTTCAGAAGTTCTAGCAGATGGTGTTATTAATGGTGGAATAGATAATGGGTTTAGAACAGCCGTAAATGGCGGCAGTTTGTCAGATATAGCAAAAGCAAGCGGAGAAGGTGCATTGTTCGCCCCATTAGTCGGCTTAGGAATGAAAGGTAGCGGTTATAGTCTTGGCAAGGCGACTTCATTTGTAAATAAGACAATAAAAGAAAATGGGTTTCATTATATTAAAACTCCTTTTGGTAATAAAGATTTTAAATTAACACAAGGGCAATATACTCGTTTGAAATTAGAGAATAATAGTACAATGGTTTTGCGTTCTAAAACTCAAAATCCGACAAATTTAACTAATGAATTAAAAAAAGGTATTTACCAACTTTCTGACGTTCATGCTTTGTTACGGAATAATCCTAATTTAGGGCGATCTGTTGGGAAATTACCTTCAAAATGGGGTAAAGTGTTAAAATCTTCTGAAGATTTTAAAAAGATAGATGCTGCTTTTTCTAGTTATGCAAAAGATTTCCATGATGGCAAAGCGTCAAAAGACGGAATAAAAAATCTGGAAAATAAATTAGCTGCTATATTGAATACAGAGGTTAAGGTTACAAATTTAGGTTCTGGTTCTGTTGGGAAAACTTATAAAATATCAGCTCTTGGACAAGATTATGTCTATAAAGTTTTTTATAAAGACGGTATGTTTTCATCAAATCAAGGACATGGTAATAGTGCAGAATTGTTGTCAGCAGTTCAAGCATCAAGGCTATCTTCAAAAAACTTTGCTCGTTTTTATATGGGAAAATTTGGTGAAAATCAAGATGGATACATTTTAACAAAATTTATTCCAGAAACAACAAAAACAACAAATGATAAAGGATTTTTCTCTAACTTTTTGAAAGGAATGAATTCATTAGATAATCATAGTGATAATGTAAGAAATGGTGTTATTTTAGATTATGGAGCAGCGAAAGTTTGTGATTATTCTAATTTAAGTCCAAAGGCTCGAAAAATAGCAAGAGAAGTTTTTAGTGCTATTGATTCAAATTCTACTGAAAATATGGGTAAAATACTTAAAAATTATGCTTCTAGTAAGGAGTTGGTTGAAGTTAAAAATTTACTACTAAAAATAAGAGATGATAATTTTTTAAGTAATCCAGAAGTTTTTGCAAAACGTAGCAAAGTTTTTTCAATGCTTGGAATTGATTATAAGGTTGATATAAGAAAAATGGCAGGAGTTGATCCTGAACCTTATGCTAAATACTACGGATTATCTGAAAAAGAAATGTGGCATTTGGAAAATTTAGCTAATGCCAGACGAAATGAAAAATATAAGGTGGATAATGGTAAAAAATCCGTAACACAAGGTAAAGAAGTTATTGAAAACAAGAGAATTCAGCTAAAACAAAAAATGGCACAAGGAAATAAAGTTTCTTTAGGCGGTGATGGTATATCTATTCCAAAAGGAAAGTTAAAAGCACCGTCATCAAAGTTTGCAGAAACAGATGAAGCGTTTGCTGCAATGATTAATAAAAATAAGTACAAAATATTGCAAATGCAAGCAGAATATCGCGTGACAGGTAATAAAAAGGGTTATTTGAGCAACTTATATAAATTTATATGTAAAGAAATGGACATTGAAAACGTCTCCTTAAAATTGGTAAATGATGAGGACGTTAGATACGGAGGGGCTTTTATTTCTGCGAATAAAACTGTTGAATTGAATATAAATTATAATGGAGACTATGTAGAGGTAATAACTCATGAATTAAATCATTATTTACAATTTAAAGAACAACTAATTACTGGTAATGGAGTTGATATTGTTGCAAATAATGACGCTGTTCGTATACTCAAAGAAGACATACAAACCGGAGAAATTAAAACACAAGCAGAAGCTAATCAATTGTATAATAGTTTATATAAAATTGGGAAAGAGAGTTACTCAAAGGATTACTCTGATGTTTTAAATGGAACAAAATATCCTAAAAATACAAATCCGAATGATTATTATTTTAAAAAGGCTAATCAGTACAACCAAGCAGATCTTGATTATGAGGATCCTTGTGTCAATTATGAAATATACGAGAATAATTTAAAAGAAGTTGAAAGTAAAAGGAGAGGAATACTTAGTGCAAAATTAATAAATGAATCTCCGGAGAAACAAGTAATTAACTCAATTTTAGAAAATATTCCAAATGCAGATGCTCCAACGAAGCTTGCATTGGTAGATTTGGCTATTGAAGAAATGCAAAAAGATATATATCGTAATTACACAGCTGATCAATTCGTTGTAGAGTTTTTTAGGAAATACGTATCATTCAACTAATCAATTTAAAAGAATAGCCCCTTTTTAGATTATTCGGTTTGTATGTACTAATGTTAATACATACCGTTTAATAATTTGCTTTTGAAAATTGTCTGGTGTACACTTTTTATTAGTACATTGCCGGGTCGGAATTAAAAACCTTACCGGCGGCGACATTTTGAGGGGTAACCCCAAAGAATCTCAAGTGTGTTGAGAACTTTCACTTACGTGCTCAAATGACGTCTAAAAACAAATTAAGGAGAATTTGAAATGGCACCAAAAAACTTTTTATTTACTTCCGAATCAGTTACGGAAGGACACCCCGACAAAGTTTGCGATCAGATTTCTGACGCAATTTTAGACGAGTTTTTGACAAAGTATCCACAATCTCGTGTTGCTGCTGAAACTACTGTTACAACAGGTATGGCGCTTGTTTGTGGCGAAATTACATCTGACTGCTATGTAGATATTCCGTCAGTTGTAAGAAACACTATTAAAAATATCGGTTACACAGAAAGCGAAGGCGGCGGCTTTGATTTCAACACTTGTGCAGTTTTGACAAGCATTGATGAACAATCTTGCGACATCGCAGGTGGCGTAAACAAAGCGCTTGAATCTCGTTCTGACAACGCTGACACATCTGTTTCTGAAACAGAAGATATCGGTGCTGGCGACCAAGGTATTATGTTTGGTTACGCTTGTAACGAAACTCCGGAACTTATGCCTTTGCCTATCAGCTTAGCTCACAAACTTTCATACAGATTAGCTCAAGTTAGAAAACAAGGGATTTTGGCATATCTTAGACCTGATGGAAAATCTCAGGTTACTGTTGAATACGTTGACGGCAAACCTTCAAGAATTCACACAGTATTGATTTCAACACAACACGACGACGTAATCGACGGAATTTCTGACAATGCTCAAATCCAAGCTAAAATCAGAGAAGACATCAAAAAATATGTTATCGACTACGTTTTTGAAAACGAATCAATCAAACTTGATGCAGAAACAAAAATCCTTGTAAACCCATCAGGACGTTTCGTAGTAGGCGGTCCTCAAGGAGATGCAGGCTTGACCGGTCGTAAAATTATCGTAGATACATACGGCGGCTACTCTCGCCACGGTGGTGGAGCTTTCTCAGGAAAAGATCCAACAAAAGTTGACAGATCTGCGGCTTATGCAGCCCGTTATGTTGCGAAAAACGTTGTTGCAGCTGGCTTGGCTGAAAAATGCGAAATCGAATTGGCTTATGCAATCGGCGTTGCAGAACCTATTTCAATCATGGTTGATACTTTTGGAACAGGTAAAATTTCTGATGACGAAATTTCTGAACTGGTTGCTAAAAACTTTGACCTTAGACCTGCTGCAATTATCAAAAACTTTGATTTGAGAAACTTGCCGGCTAAAAACGGTGGTAAATTCTATCAATTGTTAGCAGCTTATGGTCACATGGGAAGATCTGATATTGATGTTCCTTGGGAACACACAGACAAAGCTGACGCATTGAAATCACAAGCTTGTTCTTGCGGTTGCTGCTCATGCTCTTGCAAATAAATTTATAATTAAATAATTAAAAATAGAGTTGGAATAATTTTCCGGCTCTATTTTTTTGCATTAATTCATCAACAAAATGTACATAATAGTCCTGCGCGGACAGCGGGAACTTTTTGTGGAAAAAGTTCCACAAAACCAGCCACACGCTACATTCACTAATAACTTGTAAGCTCAACTAAAAAACAGCCAAACTCGCTGTATGTATAACAGATTACGTAGTTGTCATTGCGAGCGAATAGCGTGGCAATCCAGCTTATCGAATAACTTTACCGCTCAAACAATGGCTGTTTTTGTCGTTTGTTTCGCTAACAAGTTATTGCTCATTCCACTATCGTGGCAATTTGACTCCGTAATCTAAGATTGTTGTTTCTAATTTGAATTTTGAGTTTTTTAATTACTATTAGCTAATTTCATTTTTTTCTAATTCTGAAAAATCCACCTTTTTATCGCTACTCTTTTTAATCAAATACGCAGCGACGATTGCTGTAATCGGCACACAGAAAAGGATTACAATACTTCCAATCAAGGCTGAAAGAATTTCTGTTGCTACTTGGTTTAAATTAAAGAACTTGTTCATGTCAATATTGCTGGACAACAAAACAAGCGGCAATGAACTTCCTAAATAAACCAAAATCAACGTATTTGACATTGTTCCAATAATGTCACGCCCGACATTCATTCCGGAATTAAAAAGCTGTTTGACAGTCAGCGTCTTATCAGTTTCATATATCTCGTTAACCGTACTTGCAATCGAAACGGCTGTATCCATCAATGCTCCAAGTGCAGCAATAATCATTGATGCAGCAAGAATTCCCGTAAAACTCAAATCCGGTCTTGCAGTGTACAAAAACATATTTTCTTCTCCTGCAAAACCTGTCAAATGCGCAAAATAAATCGCAAGCATTGAAAAACCACCGGCAAAAATCAAACTTATTGCAGTCCCGATAATCGCAGCCGAACTCTTTGAATTAAACCCACCAACAAGGTAAATAGTCACAATTGTCGACAAAATTCCGACCAAAACAGCTGATGCAATCGGGCAAAATCCGTGCAAAATCATCGGCATAAGTACAAAAAAGATTAAACACATTGTTGAAATTATTGAAACAATACTTGTTGCGCCTTTTTTCTTCCCAATAAATAACAACAGCGCAAAAAATACTGCCGTAAAAATATAAATCTGATTATCTCTTTGAATATCTGCAATAAAAATATCCACATCATCAGGAGTCGAAACAGTATCGTCAAGTGGTTCCAAATGCAAAACAACCTTATCTCCTTTTGCCAAATTTATGTCATAAGCAGGGTTTCCGGTGAGCATATTATCAATAATTCGTTCCGCACCCTTAAATTTTCCGGTCAAAACCTTCACAGTTACAACCTGCTTTGTGGTTTCTTCTCCCTGATTAAGCCCCTTTGCATCTTCATATTGAATTTTCTCAACCAATCCCGTTTCTGACGGCAAAACAGGTTTTCCACTATCATCAGCCAAAGTCGGAATTACAAATCCAATTAACAAAAATAGAATTATTAAAAATTTCTTCATGCTCACATCTCCCACAAATCAGTCTAGCACAAAGTTTAACCAGATTAAATAGAAACAAGAGCTAATTTTTGCAATTTTCAACTGATGTCAAAGTTCCTGCAATCGCAACCATAGTCCAGAACACAAACTGAATTTGTGGTCTGAAAAATACTGTATCGACAAAACCATGAATACATACAGCACAAATCGAAATCACAGCCGTTGCAACGAGAATAACTGATTTTGTATTTTCGGATTTCAAGATAAATTGAACAGAATTTTTTACTAAATTTATCAAAAATCCGACAAATGCAATCAGTGCAAAGATACCACTTTCAACTGCAATTTCTAAGAAAATATTGTACGCACTCAAGGCATCAAATCCTGTTTTCATGTACAATCCATAAATTTCTCTAAAATTTTGGTTTCCAACTCCAATTCCTAAAAGCCAGTTGTCTTTGAACATATCAACAGATGAGTGATAAACGTTAAATCTGAACGAATTTGAGGAATCCTGTCTCATTGCAAATATAGACAAAACTCTTGCTCTCAAAGACGAAACCAACAATATTGCGCTCGTTGCAAACGCTACAACTGCGCCAACGACTGACAAATATATTGTTTTGTAATTTTTCCACAAATATTTTGCGCTAACTGCAAACATAGAGCAGAAAATCACCATCATTCCGATGTAAGAGCCTCTGCAACCTGTTAAAAACAATGTCAAAGTTGACAACAAAGCCAAAAACACTCCAACAATTGATAATTTGTATTTTTTATCTGTCAAAAAGTATGCAGAAAGGCCATACAAAGCAGGAATTCCGGCAACAAAGTATCCGCCCAAAAGGTTTGGATTAAAAGGTTTTAGAGTCCCATAAACCCTTGTCATAACCTCTTCCGGATTTAAGCCTGAAACATCTTGCCAACCAGAAATTTCCTCAACATGAGAAAAGTTTTGTAAAAAGCCGACAACAGCCTCAAAACTTACGCACAAACCAATTGCACCAAGCAAATACGGGATTTTACTTTTGTTATTTTTCAAATATTGCATAAGTGAAAAATAAAAAGCCATATAAGTAAAAGTTTTGAAAAATCCCTTCAAACTCAAATGAAACAAAGTTGAACCGGCAAGACTTATAATTACAATCATAAAATAAACCAAAAGCCACAATTCATAGCCTCTACACGACAAAGTTTCATCAGGCTTGGTTAATATTTTTACAACTGTTAGAAACACTGTAATTAAAGCAATAAAACCGATTACGTCAGATGACATTACAGTTGATGCCAAAAATACAAGTATTATTGAGGCAAAAATAAGTTTGTCTATGTGTTGCAAAAATAAGCTGTTTTTATACAAATATTCTGTTTTTTGTTGAGTAAATTTTAATATCTTATTGAACATCGTTGTTTTCGTTTATTGAATTATGAAATTTATCATCATTAGTTTCAGGCATAACTTTTAAATCTGAAACAGTACCGTTGAATTTGTAATCTTTGCCTTCAAGAGTAATAGGCAAGCCCATTTTAATCTTGTTACCGCCAACAACAGCACCATCTTTTGTAATTTTAGCAGTATCTTTCAAAGTAACTGTAATATCGTACATATTTGCCTGTGAAACATCTTCTACAACCATTACTTTTTTGCTGTTCAAAATCGGCAATACAATTTTCTTTCTATCAGCTTTTACATCAACAATATCCAAGTCTGTATAAGGAACGTTTCTGATACTGATAAATGTCTTGTCATCAGCCTTCATCGGAATTTCGTTACCTGTAAGAGTTACACCTCTAACAAAAACTTGGAAGGAAATTTGAGAAGTTGCCTCAATTTGCTTCGCAGCTGTTTGTCTAAAATTTTTGTAAGTAAAAAATCCGACAAGTAACGCAATAATTACACCTGCAATTATAATCAAATCCACAGGTCTGAATTTTTTAAATATTTCGGTTAATTTTTCCATTTTAAAGTTCTCTCCATATATTTTTCTAGCAACCGTTGACTACAATTTGTCAACAGCACTTAAAATTTCATCAATAGTCGTTGTTGCACAACCAAACTGTCTAACCACAATACTTGCCGCAATATTCCCGATAATTGCAGCATAAGAAGGTTCCGCACCACATGCCAAAGCAAGCGTATAAACTGCAGTAACCGTGTCACCCGCACCTGTAACATCAAAAACTTCTGACTTATTGAATACAGGAATTTTTGTATAATTCCCGTGAGCACGAGCCACAAACATTCCATCTGCCCCGCAAGTTATAAGAACAGATTTAGCATTCGTTTCAGCAAGCAATTTGTCACCGGCACGTTTCAAATCGTCCTCATTTTCAATAAAAAATCCGACAGATTTTTGAGTATCCGGAAGGTTCGGTGTCATTGAAGTAACGTTTTTATAAACCTCTAAATCCTTCTGCGCATCAACAACAACAACCTTGTTATATTGATTTGCAAGTCTGATTGTTTCTTGAATAATTTTAGGAGTCAATGTTCCAATATGGTAATTTGAAAGAATTATCGCATCGTGTTCTGGAACAGCTCTTTCAATTTGTTTCAAAACTTCTTCTTCAATTTCTGGGCTCAAAAACTCATTTGTCTGTCTGTCAATTCGAACAATTTGCTGAGTTATAGAAGTTGTTATAGAGCCTGAAATTCTTGTTTTTGTAGTTGTTTTTCTTGAAGGATCAACTACCAAAAGTCCACAATTAACGTTTGCTTCTTCAAAAGTTTCACGAAGTTGAGTTGCCTGAAAATCGTCCCCACAAACACCTATTACACTAACTTTTCCACCATTCAATGTTGAAACGTTGTGCGCAGCGTTTGATGCAGCACCCAATATTAATTTGGTATTTGAGTGGCGCAAAATTAAAACCGGAGCTTCTCTCGAAATTCTTTCAGCATCTCCATAAATCATTTCATCTATTGCCAAATCGCCAATTACCAAAACTTTTGGTTCACTCAATTTCTTTATATGAGAAATCAATTGTTCTTTGTTTATATACATAAAAATAATCCTCAGGTGTATATTAACACAAATAAAAATTTTATCAAAATTTTACTTGTACTGTAAATTTTTTTGAATTACAATAGCAAAAAAATTTTTTACACGCTTTATTAATAACAGCGAAAGGTGAAAAAATGATTACAGCAATTAAAAATAGCAATTTTACAAATTTATTATGTTCCACAAAACTTGGAATTTCTAATCAAAACAATACAAACAAAGTAAATTCAAACTATATGACAGACAACGTTTCATTTTCTGGGAACGTGGCAAAACTTTCAAATGCAAGTACCGAATTGGTTCAAAAATTTGCTAAGGGGCTCAAATTAAACAAATTATATAAAATTGATACCCCTGTGGAAAAGGTCCGCATAGCATCAGTTGCAGCTCCACAGTCTCCAGAAGAACGTTCTTTATTTATCCAATATGCATCATATTCAAAGGATAATTTAGGAAAATATTTAATGTTTTCTGTAAACAAATCTGGAGAAGTTTATGAAAATGGAGAAAAACTTAAACAAGCCAAAGACTTGGCTCTTTATGAGAATATACTTCCAAAATTGATAGATATGGCGTCAAAAGAATTCCACATGAACCTTAAATAGGCTGGAATTTAAACTATATATGCCTTGATGTCGGGTGTAAAATCATCTGTGCAAGTTTTTCTGCGCCATCAAAAGCTCTACTTTGCATAATTTCTGCAGCTTTTTCTCTGTCGTAATCCAATAATCTGTGCTCAATTGAAAATTCACCATTATTGAATTCTGCAATACAGTAACAAGATTTTGCATCAAAAGTCATTGGACGCCCGATGCTGCCTACGTTTACAACTGTCTGCTTTTTAGATGTTTGGTAACCTGCCGGAATATGTGTATGCCCACAAAAAATCAAATCGGCATCAGTACTTTCAATTATTTCTTCGACTTTTTCAAGAGACATGTCCGGTAAAATGTCTTCGTTATTGCGTCTTGGAGAACCATGAACAAATAAAACTTTCACTCCATCAATATTTAATTCTTTTTGAGCAGGAAGTTTTTTTAAAAAACTTTTTGCATCATCACTCAAAAACAAAACATCATCAGCTAGCGCATGCCCCATTACAGGAAACGCTTTTTCAGTGTTTTTAAGAATTTCCGGAGTAAAATCTGCAATCATTTTATCTGTATTGCCTTGAATTACAGTCCAATCAGTTTGTTTTTTCACAAAATCAATAACTTTTTGCGGCTCAGGACCAGCCATTGCCAAATCACCAAGACAAAAAACTTTATCGCAATTATTGGCTCTTATGTCCACTAAAACCGCTTCTAATGCCTGCATATTTCCATGTATATCTGATAAAACTGCAATTTTCATGTCAACTCTCCTTTTTGTGATATCATTATAATATGATAAAAAGAAGAAAATCAAAACAAATTTCAATAGGAAATGTAAAAATTGGTGGAGACGCACCAATTAGTGTTCAATCAATGTGTAACACTGACACTCGAAATATTGAAGCAACTCTAAATCAAATCAATGAACTTGCTGCAAAAGGGTGTGAGCTCGTTCGACTTGCGGTTTTAAACCAAGAAGCAGCCGATGCAATAAAAGATATTGTAAAAAAATCTCCAGTTCCTTTGATTGCAGATATCCATTTTGATTACAAATTAGCTATCAAATGCATCAACAACGGAATAAACGCATTGCGCCTAAACCCTGGGAACATCGGCAAACGTGAGAATGTAGAAAAAGTTGTTACACTTGCAAAACAACAACAAATTCCAATCAGAATTGGGGTAAACGCCGGTTCGCTTGAAAAAGACTTGCTGGACAAGGATATTCCACTATCTGAAAAAATGGTTTTGAGTGCACTCGGACACATAAAAATTCTTGAAGATTTGGATTTTGATTTAATAAAAGTTTCACTAAAATCATCAGATGTTTTAACAACAATTGAAGCATACAGATTGATTGCCGAAAAAGTCCCATACCCACTACATTTGGGAGTAACAGAGGCAGGAACCCTCCGTGGCGGTTTAATCAAATCATCAGTCGGTCTTGGGACTCTTCTTGCTGAAGGAATTGGCGACACAATCAGGGTTTCTTTGACAGAAAATCCGGTCGAAGAAGTCTCAGCAGGTTTTGATATTCTAAAAAGTTTGGGACTTAGAGAACGAGGTGTAAACTTTGTTTCTTGTCCGACTTGCGGAAGAACTCAAATTGATCTTATCGGACTTGCAAAAAAAGTCGAAGAAAGATTTAAAGATTTTGACAAACCAATTACTATTGCAACAATGGGTTGTGCAGTAAATGGCCCCGGAGAAGCTCGTCATGCTGATTTTGGAATTGCCGGTGGCGTAAATGAAGGCATAGTTTTCAAAAAAGGTGAAATTATCGCCAAGGTTCCTGAAAAAGATTTACTGACAAAACTTGAAGAAGTTATCAGAAAATCATACGAATAGTATATGGGAAAATCTTTGTAAAGAAATTATAATATCTTTGTAACTACTAAAAAATATACTATAATACTTAGTATAATTGAGGTGTAAATGAAAAAGTCTTATTTATTAATTTGTACTCTATTGTTGGCAACAGCTCCGGCTTTTGCAGAATTAACAACAAGCGATGTTGTAAGCGAAGATTATCTAAAAAATCACGGCTATTCTCCTGCAATGATTCAGGCAACACATCGTTCTATATCACAAGCTAACGGCGAAGATAATCCAACGTATTACGAGCACGAAATTTATAAAAAAGGTATTGTTCGAGGCGTTAGAAGATTTTTTATGTACTTAGATCCGGCTTATGATGACCAATCATTCATGAACAATCACAAAATCCACACAAGTCCGAATATTGGTGATTTGTAGGACTTAAAAATTTTAATTGTCGCGCAATAGGAATTAACAAATGTCATTCTCATCATTGCTTGACATGTATAGCAATGACAACTTTGTAACCTGTGAGTGTAAAATTATATATCACACCATTTGTTTTAAATGCCAATATGCATTTTCAACTAGGGTATACTACTTCCCAATTACTTCCACCATGCATTCATAAGCGACATTTGCAGCGAACTCCAAGTCTTTTCGTTCAATTATAAGTGGAGGATTAAAATAAATCACATCGCCTAACGGACGCAAAATAACACCGCGCTTCAACGCTTTTTTATAAATCTGATACCCTGTTCGAAGTTTTCCATCAAACGGCTCTTTGGTTTCTTTGTTTTTTACAAGTTCAATAGCATTAATAAGCCCGATATGACGAATTTCCCCTACATTTTTATGTGAAAGGAATTTTTCTTTCAACAAATTATTAAAGAAAATTGCATTTTCTTGCGCATTTTTTAAAATTTCCCCATCTTCCATCAAGTCTAAAACAGCATTCGCCGCAGAGCAAGCAAGAGGGTTGCCACTGTAAGTATGACTGTGCATAAAGGCTTTTCCGGTGTTATAGTCATCATAAAACGCGTCATAAATCTTTTGCGTCGTAACAAAAATTGCCATTGGCATATAACCGCCTGTCAAACCTTTAGACAAACACATAATATCCGGCGAAACTCCAGCGTGCTCAAAAGCAAACATTTTACCTGTTCTGCCATAACCTGTTGCGATTTCGTCCGCAAGAAGATGAACATTGTATTTGTCACAAAGTGCTCTTAATTTTTTCAAATACAATGGCGGATAAATTTTCATTCCGGCAGAACCCTGCAATAGAGGTTCAACAAGCATTGCGGCTGTTTCATTTCCATATTTTTCAAAAGTTTTTTCAGCATGTTCAAAACATTCACACTCGCAATGGTCTCGATCTTTCCCATAAGGGCATCTATAGCAATCAGGACCTTGAACACGCACAATATCCATCAAAATTGGCTTATAAAGCTTGGTGTACAAATCACAATCCCCAACAGAAAGCGCACCAATAGTTTCTCCATGATATGCCTCAGAAAGCGCCATAAACTTTGTTTTTTGAGGATTTCCGGTTTGTTCGTGATATTGGAAACTAACCTTCATTGCAGCCTCAATCGCAGACGAACCGTTATCAGTAAAATTAAATTTACACAGCCCTTTTGGCAAGATTTTTGATAATCTTTCACATAATCTAATAGCTTGTTTATGGGTAAAATTTGCAAAAATCACATGTTCAAGAGTGTCAGCCTGCTTTTTTATTTCGGCTGAAATATGCGGATTGCAATGTCCAAGAAGATTGCACCACCAAGAACTTATCACATCAACGTAACGATTTCCATCTACATCATAAAGATAAACACCCTCACCTCTGTCGACTACAATCGGCTTTAACTCCTCATAATCCTTCATTTGAGAACATGGGTGCCATATATATTTCAAATCTTTTTCTGCTAATGATTTTGCTGTATCCATTTTTATACCTCTATAAATAAATTTGATAAGTCATTGATAGTTGCATCGCCTCGTTTTACGGTTGCAACTACTTTTACTCCCGTCAAATTTTCAACCTGAATTTTATTATCTCGTTGCATAAAATCTGTTTCATCATAATTATTCAAAATTATACCTTTAACATTTATGCCCTGCTGTTTTGCATACTCAATTGTCAAAACCGTTGAATTAATCGTTCCCAAAAAAGCCGATGCAACAACTAAAATATCTAATCCGAGAGCCTTTATAACATCAGGCAACATCAATTTGTCTTTGCCTAAATTAAACGGACAAATAATGCCACCGGCTCCCTCAACAACCAAGTAGTCATAATCTTTTTTAATCCTTTGAAAATCAGACTTAATTTTTTCTATTTTAATAGGATTTTTTTCAATTTCAGACGCCAAATGAGGCGATACTGCGGTTTTAAACACATAAGAGACATAATCCATCGGATCAGCATTAATTCCAGATGTTTTCAAAACATAATCGCAATCCCCAGGAACTAATCTCCCTTCAATAATCTCTGCACCGCTAAGAGCCGGTTTAAAATATCCGCAATTAAGTCCGATTTCTCTCAACTTTTTCACAACAAGCGCAGAAACGTAGGTTTTTCCAACATCTGTACCGGTTGCAGTTATAAATATTCCCTTTGTCATATCTCCTCTTTTCTTACCCAATAGAACTTATAACAAGTTCTTTCGCTACTCGTTCAAGATGACGAAAGCATAAAAATTATACGGCAACATTATGTTACCGCATAATTTAATTATTGCAAGGGGTTCAACCCCAATCCTTCAGCAAGTAAAATATTATAATTGACCGCCGCCACCATCACGGAAGTAGTCATAGTGTCTAATATCATCGTAGTTGTTTACGTATTCAGCTTCAACATTCTTTTGGAATTGAGTTTTTGGAGCTGCAGCAACTGTGCTTCTTGAAGCCAACAACGCATCGATATTCGGAGCCAAAGTCAATTCAAAGTGGAATCTACCCATTTTGCTATATGGTTCGTTGTAGTTTCTGATTAATGGGAAGCCCCAATAAAGTCTTGCGCTCAAGTCCCCTGGAAGTTGAACTCTTAACCCCATACCAAGTGATGCCGCGAAATAACTTCCGCCCAATGCATCTTCTCTTGCTGCAGGGAAAATACCTGCTGTATCTGCGAATACTGCACCTTTAACGTATTTACCAATAAATGGAATTTTTTCTCCGCTTCTAGGGCTTGTAATTTCTCTAGGCATAATTGGGAACATAAGTTCTCCACTAACGAAGTAACCGTTTTTACCAATCATCAAACCTTCTGAATAACCTCTAACTGTTGCTAAACCACCGGTTTGCATTTGATCTAGGTAAGGAATGCTTTTGTCCCCGGGAACAAACTGATAGTTACCTCTCAATTGACCGATAAAACCGTGAGAAAAATCATGCAATCGAACTAAGCTGCCACTATATTTAAAGTAGTTATTATCGCGATCACTATTGAAAATAGGAATTGCGTAATAAGCATCTTGATTCAAATACCAAATACCATATTTAGTATCTTTTCTCATTTGCAACGCAGCTTCCAATGATGTTACGTTATCAATACTGTGAGCTCCATCATCAGTACCTTTTATTCCAATATCAGTTCTTGCTCTTTTGTAGTTTGCAGCTACATAAGACTTCAATTCAAAACCAGGTTTTCTAACAAGAGGTTGAGAATAATACAATGAATATTGAGAACCGGCACTTCTTAAATCAAACAAGTTTGCATAAGGACCGTATTTTACCTTTGCAAATGTTGATGAATAAGTAAATCCGATACGTCCATCTTTTTTGTTTACAGGGAAGTTGTAGTCAGCAAAAGGGCTCTGTGCACCTTTAGAGAAATATGACCCTAAAGACATTCTGTCACGGTGACCGAATAAGCTATCTGCATACAACATAGCACCACCACGGATACTACCAGTATTATAACGACCTGCGTTGTCCATAATACCCATTACGTGGAACGGGAAGTTTTCATCAGCAACAACTTCGATATCAGTTGTCCCCGGTTTTTCACCGGCTTTCAAGTTTGCAGAAAGTCTTACGCCTTCATTATATCTGTTGAAATCAAGTACATCTTTTTCAAGTTCAACGATATCAAACAATTGACCTTCTTTTTCCGGCAATCTTCTTGTGATATAACCGTCTTTAGTCCATTTGTTTTGTTGAACTGTGATGCTTCCAATTTTACTTTCTGTCAAAGCAATATAAATGTTTCCGTTTTCAACAGTTTGTTCAGGCAAAAAGGCTCTTGCTGTTACAAAGCCTTTTTCTGCGTACAAATTGTTGATATTGTCGATAACTTTTTGAATATCTTCAATAAAGACATTACGTCCAACCAACGGTTGAACGAGTTTATTAATTTCATCTTTAGTCAAGATTTCTGATGGCGCAACTTCAATTGAATTAACGTAAACTCCTTTTGTATTCATTTCTTCAATTGTTGCTTGTTGAATGGAGCCTCCGTTGTAATTTTGAATTACGGTGCTACCTTCATCTTGTCCGTCGAGTTTTTTGCGCTGTTGATAATATTTGTAATCTTCATTTCTATAATTTTCTTGAGAACGTTCTCTCAAATAGTTACTGTCGTGCATTTGGTTCATGCCGGCTTGGTTTTGGATATCTTGCACTGTCTGCATAATTCCGTTATAGCCGCCGTATAAATCTGCATTTGCCGGGGTAATTGATAATGATAGTGCAAATGCCGCGCACACTGTTAGAATATTCTTCTT